>Ga0214917_10002148_pt1 | contig 24502 bp, 22 predicted proteins | sample LL_1208_BB_MetaG_FD_177983 | JGI IMG/M metagenome (GOLD analysis project Ga0214917, IMG submission 177983) | Freshwater microbial communities from Lake Lanier, Atlanta, Georgia, United States - LL_1208_BB | ecosystem: Environmental > Aquatic > Freshwater > Lake | place: USA: Georgia | collected...
CGCAAAGGTTTTGGTGTCGTACTTATTTAAGGCCGATATCAGAACCTTGTTTGGCTTGGTAGCTCAGTTGGTACGAGCGAACGACTGAAAATCGTTAGGTCGCCGGTTCGATCCCGGCCCAAGCCACCGGACTTGATTCGCTTCAGACTTATGTTCAGTCTGAAAGATTTTCAAGAATCCCTTTTTTCTTTAATTTGTAAATAATATTTCTTGATAGCGATTCCATCATCAAATTTAAGAAAAGTGGATTTTTTCTCATAGAGTTCGGCTGTGGAAGAGTACCTCAATAGCATCTCACATGATGAATACCTTTTTAAGGTTGACCTCTTTGTTCATTCTGCCTGGATAGGTCATGCACCTTTCTTAAAATTTCTGATTAGAGACTTAAGGCCAAATAACTATGTAGAACTTGGTGTCCACAATGGTTTTAGTTTTTTTCTAGCATGCCAATCATTTGTAGAAAACAACATAATTGGAAAAACTTACGCTGTAGACCATTGGGAGGGCGATGGTCATGTTGGTCAGTTTGGTGCGGAAATTTTCGAAGAAGTAAAAATAAATAACGCAAGATATAAAGAGTTCGCAGAATTGATTAAAAAGGACTTTAATAAAGCTGTTAAAGAATTTGAAAATAACTCCATCGACGTGCTTCATATCGACGGATTCCACAGCTATGAAAGCGTTAAGGCAGATTTTGAAAATTGGCTTCCGAAGATGTCAAACCATGGTGTTGTCTTACTTCATGACATTTCGGTACGACGAAATGGCTTTGGTGTATATAAATTGTGGGGTGAAATCAAGCAAAAGTACAGATATCTGGAATTTGTAGGGTCCCATGGTCTCGGAGTCGTATTTCTTGGTGATATTCAAGGTCGCAACTTGAAAGATCTTTACAACTTTTCCCTCAAAGAGAATGGGATGGCTATCATTCAAGGGGTTTTTGGATCAATTTCAGATGACGTTATTCAGAGTTCAACAAATGCCATCTATAAAGGTGTCGCCTTGCAACGCGATTCAGCAGTGGCAGAACGCGATTCAGCAGTGGCAGAACGCGATTCAGCAGTGGCAGAACGCGATTCAGCAGTGGCAGAACGCGATTCAGCAGTGGCAGAACGCGATTCAATAAAACAATCGTTCACTTGGAGAGTTTTTTTGCCATATAGAAAAGCAAAAAATCTATTTCGTAGAATTTAGGGGAGTCGTCCTTCGCTCAACCTCTCGACAAGGGTTGGAGCAAGACGATCTTTGCCAGAAATCTTGAGTGAACTCAAATCCATACCCCACTTAATGCCAATTTTTTTATCGAGTGGATTTACTACAAATTCATATGACGGTGAAAAAGGGGTGGAAACCAGGTAAACAACTGTGGTGTTGTCTTCAAGTGCCAAAAAACCGTGACCTAAACCTTCGCTAATTAAAACTGCTTTTCCTGAGTCACCCTTTAACTCAACATCGATCCACTGACCAAATGTGCTTGAACCTGGCCGAATATCCACAATCACATCTTGTATAGATCCCGATACACAAGTAATCCATTTTGCCTGACCTCGTGGAGCGACGCTGTAATGAATCCCTCGCAGCGTTCCCGCTGACGAGAGTGAAATATTTGCTTGCTCGATTCCAAAATCTCGGCCTGTCGCAGCCTTAATCTCCTCAGACTTAAACCACTCACGAAAGAATCCGCGGTCATCAACCCAAACGGGTGACTCCCCAACCCATGCGCCTTCAATCACAAGTGGTGTTATTTTCATATCTTTATTCTTCCGCTTTTACTGCAGAAAGAATTGCAGGCATGGCATCAGCGAGGGCGATTCGCCAATCTCTTAAGGGTTTAACCGAGGTACTTTCCCATTCATCATGGCTTAAGACTGAGTATGAAGGGCGCTTAGCAGCACGCCGGAACTCACTTGAAGTGACTGGAGAAACGCGACCAACATCTGAGCCAGCATGTTTGAAAATCTCTTGCGCAAACTCAAACCAAGATGCCTGGCCAGAATTGGTGCCGTGATAAATTCCACCTTGGGAAGCGGATTGCCCTAAATCAACTATCTGTTTTGCAAGATCCATGGCTGAAGTCGGTTGCCCAACTTGGTCATTTACTACTCTGACTTCACCTTCGCCCTTGATTGCTAGTTTGGTCATAGTTTTTGCAAAGTTCTTTCCCCAGGGACTGTAAAGCCACGCCGTCCGAATAATAAAGGAGTTTTCCGGGTAATTCGCGATAACTCGGCACTCACCCTCTGCCTTGGATCGACCGTAAACAGATTGGGGATTTATTTCATCTGCAACTTGCCATGGCTTCTGGCCCTCTCCAGAGAAGACATAATCTGTTGAAACATGAATCAACTTTGAATTACTTTGTTTAGCAGCTACCGCAAGGTTTTCCGGGCCATTCTTATTGACTCTGAAGGCATCTATTTCATGATTTTCTGCATTGTCAACATCAGTCCAAGCTGCACAATTAATTATTACGTCAGGTGAATATCTTTCAATAGCGTCACCGACACTTGCGCGTTGCGTGATGTCTAAATCTTTAGAACTCCATGAATCAAATGCAATTCCACATCGCTCCAATTCCAGTGAAACTGCAATTCCCAGTTGCCCAGAACCCCCCGTAATCAACCAAGACATTTGTATATCAACGATTTTTAAGTGGTTTCCACCACGCTTCATTGTCTTGGTACCACTTAATTGTCTCTCTTAGGCCATCTTGAAATTTAACTTTTGGCACATATCCAAGTTCACGGTTAATTTTGGACCAGTCAACACTGTAACGAAGATCATGTCCTTTTCGATCTTCAACATATTCAATTGAAGATTCATCCGCTCCCATGGCTTCAAGAATAATACTTGTTAATTCATTATTTGTTAACTCACTTCCACCACCGATGTTGTAGACCTCACCAGATCGACCATTCATCAATACTTGAGTAATACCTCGGCAGTGATCATCAACATGTAACCAGTCGCGTACGTTCTCACCTGTTCCATAAACCGGAACTTTCTTTCCTTCAAGCAAGTTTGTGATAAAGAGAGGAATTAATTTTTCCGGAAAGTGACGTGTTCCGTAGTTATTGCTGCAACGAGTAATCAGGACATCTACTCCATGGGTCCTTTCGTAGGCGCGAGCGATGAGTTCACCACTTGCTTTACTGGCTGAATATGGCGAGTTGGGTTGAAGCGGCGACTCCTCCTTACAAGAGCCTACATCGATTGAGCCATAAACCTCATCGGTAGAAACTTGTAAAAATCGAATTTTCCTACCAGATTGTTTGATTGCATCTAAAAGCACCTGCACTCCAACGATGTTGGTCTGAACAAATTCCCTGGCACTTGAAATGGAGCGATCTACATGTGATTCGGCAGCAAAGTTCACAACGGCATCAACATCAGAAATTAAGTCAGCTACATGTTTTGAATCACAGATATCACCGCGGACAAATTCATATTTTGGAAATTTTATAACGGTATTTAAATTCTCCTGTAATCCAGCGTATGTCAACTTATCCAAGACAATAATGCTGGTAACACCTAAAAATTGGCCATTGGCTATCATGCGGACATAATTGGAGCCAATGAAACCAGCGCCCCCGGTGACTAATAACCGCAAGTGACCACCTCTCCACCTTTATAAACCTAACCTTACCCCCTAGAATTGATTTATGAAGGGTATAGTTCTTGCCGGCGGTACGGGTTCTCGACTTTGGCCCCTTACCTTCGGAATGAGCAAGCAACTTTTGCCCGTATATGACAAACCAATGATTTACTATCCAATCTCGACATTGATGCTTGCTGGAATTCGAGAGATTCTCTTAATTACCACAGAAAAGGACCAATCGCAATTCAAGTCATTGTTGGGTGACGGATCGAAATTTGGAATCTCCCTTCAGTACGAGATCCAAAAAGAACCAAGAGGTCTGGCACAAGCGTTAACGATTGGCAAAGAATTCTTAGGGGGTGCGGGGTGCCTTCTAATTCTCGGAGACAATATTTTTCATGGCGTAGGGCTTGGCCAAGAACTTCGAAGATCCATTCCGACACGCGGTGCACATATTTTCACCTACGCAGTTTCGAATCCAGAAGAATACGGAGTCCTAGCACTTTCTGAAGATGGCTCTCCGCTTTCGATTGAAGAAAAACCCAAAAATCCGAAATCCAACCTAGCTATTACCGGTCTGTATTTCTTTGATTCTCGCGCGCCGGAATATGCCGCCTTGGTAAACCCTAGTCACAGAGGGGAATTAGAGATCACATCTGTATTACAGGCTTATCTTGATAACGATGAGCTAACAGTCACTAATCTCTCAAGAGGAACAGCTTGGCTGGATACAGGAACGGTTGATGCGCTTCATGATGCATCCGCATATATTCGCGTTATTGAACAGAGAACTGGACTGAAGATTGGATGTCTGGAAGAGATTGCACATGCAATGCATTGGATAAGCCCAAGTGAGATACAAAAGAATTTTTCAAGCTACAAGAATGGGTATGGAAAATATCTTCTTAGCATAGTTGGTGAAGAATTTGAATAATAGCAAACACATAGTATTTACATCGGTCAATTTAAATTATCTTGGTCGTGCATTAACACTTGCTAGGTCGGTCAAAAACCATGACCCTGAAGTTTATTTTGTTTTACTTCTAGTAGAACCAACTGAGCGAGTGACCCATGAGACTAAAAAATTGTTAATCGATTGTGATGGAGGTCAAACTTTTGATGAGGTTCTTACCCTAACAGAACTCGACTTACCTGACTCTATTCGATTGAGGGATTATTCGGTTGTGGAAATGTGCACCGCTGTGAAAGGTTTGGCAACATTGAATCTATTATTTCGGGACTTTGCAGAATATGTGACTTACCTTGACCCGGATCTTTTCTTCTACAACTCACTCGAGGATATTCGTGCAGCGCACCTGGATGGCGAGGTTCTTTTGACGCCGCATTTAAATCATGTCCCATTCATGGATCAAACTATTCACAATGACGAGATAGCTGGTGTATTAAGACATGGGATTTTCAATTTAGGATTTATTAGCTTTAAGAAATCAAGAGCGTCCATAAATATTGCAGCATGGTGGGCTGATCGTCTAGCGATATCCGCCAAGGCCGATTACTCAAAAGGGCTTTTCACAGATCAAAAATGGTGGGATTTGAGTCAGGTCTACTTTAAAGATGTAAAGGTCATTAAAAATGATGGCTGGAATATGGCACCTTGGAACATTAGTGAGAGAAGACTAACTTCTTTAAATCCAAAGAAATTAGAATCTGGAGAGTGCTTATTATTTTTTCACTTTTCGAAATATCCATCAAGAGACTTTGAAGAGAAAATTAAATCTCAATTTAGATCAAAATTCCTAGATGAAGTAATTTCCGAATACGGAAAATATTTTGAAGATTCTGAGCGTTATTCACACAAACTTATCTCTGAAATGTATGTGAGAAATCAAGATTTTCGTAACTTTCTAATACCTACTCCAAAAAGATCCCCCGGAATCGAAATTCTCGTAACAAAAACCATGCGTTCTTCAGCAAACAACAGATTTGTTAGAAAAATCATTTTAAGGAACTCTAGAATCAAAAAATTAGCCAAGTGCGTTTATTCTTTGGGATACAACTTTTTATATCGATTAGAGAAATTTAACGCTTCTGAAAATGCATCTCTAATTTTAAATAAAATGAATTTAGATGTACTAATAATTTCACATAAAGGTGGTGGTGGAGTCTCGGTTGTTGTAAACGAACGTGTGAGGGAGTATTTATCCAAAGGTCTGACAGTTGGAATATTAAGTCCTGACACGACGTATAACTTAAAGCTATCTATCCCAAGCCAAAACATTATCGTCAAAGTCAATCACGAATTGAAGCAACTCTTAAGTGCTTGTGCTGAAATTGAAATACATCATATTCTAGGAATGGAAAAACATTTGGATTTGATAGCCAAAAATAAAATTCATCGGATTTTCTTACATGACAAATATTTCCTTTCTCAAACTCCATTTTCAGATACAGAAAAATACATTAAAGTACCATCCGGAACAGCCGGAATAAATCTACCTCTAACCGGAATTTTTCAATATATTGAAAGCGAATGGCAAGTATCGACTGGAAGGCTGCTTCAAAATGCAGAGAAAATATTTGCTCCTTCAACTTATATTATTGATTCCTACCTATCGGTCTTCCCAAAAATAAAGATTGAAAGGAATGCCATAGAACCTGGCTCCCTTTCCTATCCTGCGTCATTGAAGTCAGATCAAATAAATTCCATAATCTTAATTTCACCTACGGGGATTCATAAAGGTTCATCTGTCCTAATTGAAATTGCGAAGTTGCTTGAGGAAGCCAAACCCTCTCTCAACTTTAAGATTTTTGGCGATCTAGACCTCTACTCCCGTGAAGGTCTTTCCCCCCTAGGAAATGTTCAGTTATATGGTCAAATTTCGCGAAACCGCTTGAACTATGCCCTCAGATATTCAATGGGATCACTAGGGTGGATACCCTCTTTAACTGGTGAATCATATTCATTAGCACTCACGGATTTCATTTCTAATGGGATACCTGTGATTGCTGCTAAAACTGGCGCGTTGCCAGAACGTTTGAGGTCGGTCCCTGGTAATTATCTGTATGACCCGAATACTCCGATCTCCGATTTGGTGATGATATTAATTGCTCTAGTCGAGAATAAAAATGTCGATGATTTCTCACAATTTGTTGAGATGACTTGATTTTTCCAAGCAATAAATCTTATGCTAAAATTTATTGCTTGATAAACTCTCTAAAGAATTTATTATAGAGCCTCCGATTTGAAATTAAAAATAATCTTAGCGCCGCATCTTCGAAAATCCTGTGTCGGAGTTTTGGCATCCGGAGAATAAAAAAAATCTGTGGGATAAGTGCTCTCCGAGTTGTTAACATCCAAAGTAGTTGACTATTTTCAGGATCTGAGAAATTTGCAATAACTTGAGAAATTCGGACTGCTGTCGTCATTTTCCGCGTTACACCATGAATTGACTTCTCTAGATTAAAAAAATAACCTTTTCGGACACCCAATTGATTCCCCTTATGGACCCTGTAAGAAATTCTAGACTCGTGATCAAAGTAGCAGGAATTGCTAGCGGCAGCTAACATATAAAGGATATGGTCTATTTCTCCCTCAACGTCAAATGGAAATATCTCAACTACTTTCCTGTAAAAACTCTCTGACAAGACAGTCGTGCACCCAGCACACACGTTTTCTACCATCGCATTTGCAAAACTGGGTCTAATTCTCCCAGATGGATACAAGCCAAGATGCTTGCCATTGGCATCAATAAGTTTACGTTTACTTGCATAAAAATTTTTACGATTTCTCTCGAGCGATTCAGAGGCTCTTTTGAGTTTAGTAGGGTGCCAAACATCATCTTGGTCGCAGAATGCTAGGTAATCAAATTCCTTTAATCTTGCCAAACGAAATAATTCTTGAAAGCTCTTATTTGTACCAAGATTCACGCCTTGAAGTACTTCTATTTCTAGAGATCTACTATAGGAATTGAGAATTTCAAGAGTTCGATCTGTTGAGCCATCATCCCTTACTAACAACTTTACATTTGCACCTTCCTGATGAGCCACCGAGTTTAGGAGTTCTTCTAGAAACCGTTCACCATTGAAAGTTGAAAGTAAAACAAGAAATTTTCTATCCATCAAAATTGCCAATCAGACTCAAATTTATGCTTTTGCGATTGCGCTGCGTCGCCAAAGCTTGAGCGGGATACCAAAATTATGAGCTATTTGTAAGTTTTGTAGCAAAATCATTACTCCCACTAACTTTATATGTAAAAAGTATCTTCCTTCTAAGTGATAAACCATAAGTGGTAAAAAATTGCCAAGAACTATCGCAAATTGTAGAGCAACTAATTCAGGGCGTTTTGACCAAATTTTGACAGAGTAAATGAATGCAAAAATAAGCACCATCAAAAATATACATCCTTCGGCGAGGGAGATTGAGGCTGGAATTTTTGACAGAGGTGGATAAAGCCAGCGCCCATTCAAGATCCAATATTCCCACATATTTGAAAATCTTTCCGAAACAAAGGAAAACGGATTCTCAATAATGGAACGTACTGCAAGCGACTTGTAGTCCCAGTTTGTTTCCGGATTGTTATGAATCTCCAAACATTGCAACTTATCGATTTGGCATGCCCAGTTGTCAACGCCGGCGACAATCTCCCAACCTGTTCCTACATAATCTTCGTTCCTAAACCAATAACCTTTCCAAGCATTTGCTGCAGAAGAAACCCATTCAAATTTATTCCTTTGAAACCATGTCCATCGAAATGCCATCCAAATGGTCATACTGGATACAGCCACTGCCAATATCGTGAAAAGACCAATTAAATAGAATCTTGTCTTAGAAAAAACCTTAATCCGCAAGATTCTCGATGCGGTTATGAGGAGAGCTAAAAGTAAAATTGCTATGAGTAGGTACACAATGGCCAGATTTACACTTCTCATAAAGATTGCAGTAGTTAGAAAAAGGCCCGACAAAAAAAGCCTGCTAAGTCTCTGTTCTTCTAAATAAGCTTTGAAAAAATATAGTGAACCAATTAATCCCAGAAGAGTAAATCCTTCTGCATACATGATTCCTTGATCTAGGAGCCAACCTTGTGTCGGTGAACTAAGGAGAAACAAACAAATCAAACCCGACCCGATTACCGACAGATACCTAGGAAGATTTCGTAGAGATCCGATCAGTAGATAGTTAACGAATCCCAAAAGCAGTGAAGAAGTTACAGACCAAAGAATCAAGGGTGATTGGTCTAATCCAAATATCTTGATGAAAATAAAGTTCACTATTGACATTCCAGGCGGCCACAATTCCCATATAAAGTCATTAGTAGCTTCGTTATATGTTCCGGCAGCCAAAGAAAGCCCACCTTGTATATATGATCCCGCGTCCAAACCACCTAGAATTTTTCTTGACTGTATAAAATCCATATCCGTAGTCACGCCATATTGGCCAGTTCGAAATGCAATTTGGCAACGAAATATGGCCATGAGAAAAACGCCAAAGGAAGCTAATATTCTTAATTGTGAGAACGAGTTTTTTCTAAATCTCAATAGAAAGTCATCATTTTCAGGCTTACCAAGAAATCTTCCGCGAGCTTTAGTCATTCGCAATACTTCCAGCAGTGTTGTTCATTAGGTTGAAATCATCGAGGTACGACCCGACATCTTCTTGCATAACTTCTTTTGCTCCTTGGCCGCCGTCTAGCAATTGTTTCCACCATTCAAGAGTTTTTTTGATTGCCTGCTTTTGACTCCACACGGGTTTCCAGAATAGGACTTCACTGGCCAATGTTGAATCTAAATCTAAACTGGCGGCTTCAATGGATATCGCCCCCCTTGAAGGGGAAAAGACAACCTTCAATTTATCCGGAAAAATCTTCTTTGCATCAATTACGAGTTCTTTGACGCTCATACTCGAATCAGCAGGACCAAAATTAACAGATTTCAACTCTAAACCACTTAAGGTGCTTTCTAAAGTAATCAGATATCCAAAAAGTGGATCCAATACATGTTGCCATGGTCGAGTACTTCTGGGATTTCTAATCTCTACCGGGTTTCCGGTAATCACCCCACGGATTAGATCGGGAATAATGCGATTTACCGCAAAATCTCCACCGCCAATGACATTTCCAGCCCGAACGGAGGCAACCCTAGGCCCACCGGACAACTTTGCTATCTGTTGCCAGGCAGCAGCAACTGCCTCTGTACTCACCTTGCTAGCACTATATGGGTCTTTCCCCTCAAGTGGATCAGTCTCAATAAATGCACGTCCAGAATTATCGTTTCTGTAAACCTTGTCGGTGGTGACCACGATTATTGCTTTGACAAAGTTTTTTTTGAATGCAATATCTAAGAGATTGACTGTCCCCATTACATTCACTTCAAAAGTTTCCCTCGGGTTCTCGTAGGATTTCAGAACTAATGGTTGTGCTGCCATGTGAATGATCGCTGATGGTTTGTGTAGGTCGATAAAATGCTCTAGAGCTTGATAATCACGAATATCGGCAAAAGACTCAGGGATGGCTCCTGTGCGCTCCAGACGATCATAAAGGGAATCTTTATAGGCAGGAAGTGAATATCCAACTACTGGCACATTTAGGTGCTCCAACAGAAAGGTCATCCAGGTGCCTTTGAAACCTGTATGACCAGTTAGAAGCAAGGGGCCAGGCAACTCAAGCAAGCCTTGCACCGGTGGATTTTGCATGTTCAAACTGTAGTCTTTGCACAATAAACTACAAGTGATGCACTACTTCTGTGGCGCGGGCAGGGATGAAATTGAGCGAGAATCTAGACTCCAAGATTGACCAGTTAGTCAGTGAGGCATTTAGCGAGCTGCATCCAAATAAGCCATTTATTCCAGGTGAGACTAACATTCCTGTTACAGGCAAGGTATTTGGGCAAGAAGAATTGAGAGCGGCAACAAAGGCAGGTCTGGATTTTTGGTTGACCGCCGGGCCATTTACGGATCAGTTTGAATCTCGTTTTGCAAAAGTTGTGGGTATGCGTCACGCATTTATGGTGAACTCTGGCTCGTCGGCAAACTTATTAGCGCTGACTTCACTGACAAGCATAGCGCATGGAGATCGCGCGCTAAAACCTGGGGACGAAGTTATAACTGTAGCGGCTGGTTTTCCAACTACCGTGACTCCAATCCTTCAAAATGGACTTGTGCCAGTTTATGTCGATGTTGATCCAGAAACATATGTAGCAATTGATGAGCAAATAGAAGCAGCTGTCTCCTCAAAGTCCAAGGCGATCATGATGGCTCACACCCTAGGGAATCCATTTAATCTTGACTTTGTTCAAATCTTAGCAAAGAAGCACAACCTCTGGCTTATTGAAGATAGCTGCGATGGATTGGGTGGAACATACAAAGAGAAAGCTTTGGGAAGTTTTGGAGATATCTCAACATTTAGCTTCTATCCAGCACATCACATCACCACGGGTGAGGGCGGTGCAGTACTAGTTAAGAAAGTTGCCCACAAGCGTATTGTCGAATCGTTCCGTGACTGGGGAAGAGACTGCTGGTGTGCACCAGGATGTGATAACACGTGCTTGAAACGTTACGAGTGGTCTTTAGGTGAATTACCTGAGGGCTACGATCACAAATACACCTACTCACACTTGGGATATAATCTCAAGTCCGGAGATATCCAAGCAGCAATCGGACTTGCACAACTTGATCGCTTGGATTCGTTTATTGACCTCCGTCGCCGTAACTGGGCATACTTGTTTGGCGGCTTGAAAGGTCTTGAAGAATACTTTATTCTTCCAAAAGCAGCAGAGCATAGTGATCCTTCTTGGTTTGGCTTCGCACTTACAGTAAAGCCTTCTTCCCCAAAAACTAGAAATCAAATTGTTCAAGGGTTAAATGAGAAGAAGATTGGCACAAGGCTCCTCTTTGGTGGGAATCTACTTCGTCAACCTGCGTTTATTTCCACGCCGCGAAGAGTGATAAGCAGCCTTGAAAACACAGACAGAATCATGAATGACACATTTTGGATTGGTGTTTGGCCTGGACTTTCAATTGAAATGCTGGACTACATGATCACGTCACTTTATGAGATTTGTGGGAAAAGCCTATGAAGGTGATAATCCTTGCTGGTGGTTTAGGAACAAGAATCTCTGAGGAAACAGGAGATAAACCTAAGCCTATGGTGTTACTTGATGATAAACCTATCCTTTGGCATGTGATGAATATTTATGCACTTCAAGGCTGTAAAGAATTTATCATTGCAACTGGCTATAAGCATGAAGTAATTGATGAATATGTGAATCAACTCAAGTCTGACTTGAAAATTCATTGCGTTTTCACTGGCGAAAATTCTCAAACTGCAAAACGTATTGCTTTGTGTTTAAGTAAATTAGACGGTAACGAGGATGTGTTCGTAACATACGGCGATGGTCTTGGAAATATAGATCTCACCGAACTAAAAAATTATCATGATAAACATGGAAAGCTAGCCACCGTTACCGCAGTCAGGCCACCAGCACGTTTTGGAGTTCTGGAATTCAAGAATGGTCTTGTCAACCATTTTGGTGAAAAAAGTCAAGCTGATTCTGGGTGGATAAACGGTGGTTTTTTTCTTCTTAATCCAGAGATTGCCCGATTTATAACTGGCAAAAACGATTCCTTCGAAATTGATGTTCTTCCGAGGGTTGTTGCAGAAAGTGAGTTAATGGCCTACGAACATGATGGATTTTGGCAGCCGATGGATACACTTCGGGAGAAAAACATTTTAGCTTCACTTTCAAAACAAAATCCACCTCCATGGGTAGATTCAATTACTGTTAAAGGAAAAGGACTTTAGTGCTACTTATAAACGGAGTGACGGGTAGCTTGGGAGTGGCAACTCTAAAATTAGCATCTGAGAAAGGAATAAGAACTGTTGGCGTGGGAAGAAACTCATCTAAGTTATCTAAGCTGAATAAAGAGTATTCGGAGATAGACTTTTTTCAAGTAGATGATGTTTCGTCTGAAGAAGAAGCAAAGCATTTGTTGGAGCAAATTGAATCGGTTGCCAACGAAAAGATTGAATTGTACTTACATGCAGCTGCAATACTTAATCGAACGAAGTCACCATTAGAAACGAGTGTAGAGAATTTTGAAGAGACTCTGAAGGTTAATCTCACTGGTACCTTTATTTGGAACAAAGCTATTATGGGTAAGATGATTGAGAACAAGGTCCATGGCTCGTTGCTAAATGTCGCTTCTCAGGCGGCAAGAACAGGAGGCTTTGGTGGTACAACTTCCTATGCGGCTTCAAAAGGTGGAATGGTTTCGCTCTCAAAGTCATTTGCTCGCTTCGGTGCTTTACATAACATCAGAGTCAATTCCATTTCCCCTGGATTTTTAGACAATCCGATGATGCTCGAAGGACTTACGTCTGATCAGATTGCGGAATTTACAGGAAGAACCGCCTTGAAAAGGCTAGCAACAAATAATGAAATTGCTGAAGTTTGTCTATTTCTTTTGGGTTCAGGTGCTAGCTACATCACGGGTGAAAACATTGAAGTTTCCGCCGGGCAAGTTCTGGGTTGAGAATTCACCTATGAGCACCGACTATTCTTTGAACATTCATTCCAAGTTTTTGAATTACACAGTAAAGTTCCAAGATGCGCTGAATTTAAGTGCTGTCGATTTATGTATCGTTGATGCCAACGTGATGAAGCTTCACGAAATTCCAAATGATATTCCTTTAGTCTCTCTAGCAATTTCGGAAGAAAATAAAGATCTAGGCGGAATTGCGGAAATTATCAAAATTTTCCAGGATCAAGGAGTAAAGAGATCCTCGAAAGTTGTTTTTATCGGCGGTGGTGTAATGCAGGACTTGGGAACTCTTGCCGCGTCCATTTACATGAGAGGTATTAGTTGGACATTTTGTCCAACGACGTTGCAAGCAATGATTGATTCATGCATTGGCGGGAAGAGCTCGATTAATTTTAATGCAACCAAGAATGTTTTAGGAAATTACTACCCACCTTCAGACATTCAAATATGCACAAACTTTCTGTCGACCTTGTCTACGGATCAGATCGTATCGGGTTTAATTGAAGGAGTTAAAATTGCGATAGCCGGAGATTGTCTCGAGTCTTTTGTAGAAGTGCTTAAGAGATATCAGATAAGTGGCTTTAAGTCTGAAAGTGAAGTTACAAAATTGATCATGTTATCTCTCCAATCAAAGAGTTTGATTGTTCAAGAAGATGAATTTGATTTGGGCGCACGTAAATTATTGAATTATGGACACACTTTTGGGCATGGTATCGAGTCTATATCGAATTTTAAAATTGATCATGGCGCCGCAGTTGGTCTTGGGGTTATCGCAGCAAATTATCTTTCGCGTGAATTAGGGCTTGTCAACAAAGTTAGGAATCTTTCCGAAACAACGATTATTGACTTGTTAGCGCTGTTAGGTGGTGATTTACGGTTTAAACTTGATTCTCTAGATCTCACTGGAATTCATCACTTTCTCCGCGGAGATAAAAAATCTACAGATCACGGCTACACATTTGTCTTGCCTTCTAATTTTGGGCTTGTTTTGCATAATTTACCTTTCTCTCAAAGTAGTGACGATTTGATTCTCACTGCTTTGAAATCAGCGATTTGGGAGGTTCGAAAAGATGAAGTACTCCGATGAGGTGGCAAACTGGCTCAAGGACTCTGGATATACAACCTGCTTCTTCGTAGCGGGCGGCAACATTATGCACTTGATTGAATCATTTTCAAAGACTTTGAAAATGATTCCCGTGATTCATGAAGTTGCAGCGGCTATTGCTACTGATTACTTCAATGAAACTTCCTCTGCAAACAATTACGCAGAAGGAAAGGCGATTGCACTCGTAACCTTAGGTCCTGGAGCGACAAATACTCTCACAGCAGTGGCAGGGGCACACATCGACAGCAGAGAATTGGTCGTTCTGGCAGGCCAAGTGAAGTCTACTGATTTGAAGCAGAGCAACCAAAGACAACATGGAATTCAAGAAATTGATGGCGTTTCTATATTTTCCTCAGTAACGAAGAAGGCTATGTGCTTAAGACACCGTTTAGATGAAAAGCGGTTCAAGTCTCTAATTGATTTTTCAGGAAGAGATCGAAAGGGTCCGATCTATATTGAGATTTGTCATGACGTTCAGGGTTCGATTTCTAACCCTGATTTAGATCGTAAGAATTATCCAGATTTTTTCCTTGAACCAGAACCCAGGGAGGTCGAGATTTCTGAGAAGATACGTGAATTAAAAAAAGCTTTGCAGTCATCCCAGCGTCCTTTAATTTTAATTGGAGGTGGATTCGCACGTCATAGAAATGATTTGCTCGATATCATGAAATCTTGGAGAATTCCTATTGCCACCACTTGGCATGCAGCAGACCGTATAAGTTCTGATTCACCGCTCTATGCTGGTCGGCCAAATTTTTTTGGGCAACGCTGGGCGAATGTAGTTTTGCAGCAATCTGATTTAATTATTGTTTTAGGTTCATCTCTGGGACTTCAGCAAACAGGATTTAATTTGAGAGAATTTGCGCCGCTTGCTCATGTTTTTCAGATAGACATTGAAAATCAAGAGTCTCAAAAATCAAGAATCTCGAATTTGATTCCTATTCAAATTGAAATAGGTGCTTTTGTTTTGAAGTTTGATCATGAGTTGAAATCTTATCTTCCTGAAATTAGGCTCCGGGATGATTGGATATCTTTCATTCAAAAAATTCGAGAATCCTTGCCTTTGGTTGAGGAGGCAACTATTCCTGATGGTCTCTTCGTTAATCCATTTGAATTCTTAAAATTCCTTTCAAGCAATACACCGGATTCGCTTAATTTCATTCCATGCAGCAGTGGAGGCTCTTACACATCCTCGATGCAAGTATTCGAGCAAAAGGAAGGTACCATCATTGTTTCAAGTCGTGGCCTCGGGAGCATGGGTATTGGGCTAGCAGGAGCTATCGGCGCTGCAGCTGCAAACAAAAACATTACTTGGTTAGTTGATGGTGATGGTGGAATCCTCCAAAATATCCAAGAATTAGCCACGATCAATCAATTAGGGCTTCCAATCAAAGTCATCATATTCAACAACAATGGCTACGGCTCTATTCGAAGCACTCAGCAGAAGTACTTTTCAGGTAACTACATTGGATGCGATAGTGCGACTGGTTTGGGAAAACCAAATTTTTCAATTTTGGCGAGGGCTTTCCAAATTGATTACCTTGAAGTTAACTTCAATACCGAAGAGGCTGAACTAGTTGGTGTGTTGGGTAGCCTAAAACCGGCAATAATTGAGGTATTAATCTCCCAGGACCAGAAATTCTTGCCAAAAATAGAATCCAAATTGAATTCGGATGGGTCGATGAATTCGGCTCCATTGCACGAAATGTTTCCTACGTTAGATGATTTGGTAGCCTCAAAAGTGTTAAAGTATCTAAATAGGTAGGGAGACAGAAATGAATAAGCTTGAAAATGAAATGAGGGCAATCTTAGTCAATCTGAAAAATGACTATGGGGTTGTATCGGTCAAAGCAGAATTCGAAGCTGAGGGAACCCGCATGGATGAACTCTTGCGTTTGGTTGATATTGCTCGTAGTGCCGACCTGAGTATAACTGTAAAAATAGGTGGTTGTGAAGCCATTCGCGACTTACTAGAAGCCAAACAAATAGGTGTAAATGCGATAGTGGCACCTATGGTTGAAAGTGGATACGCTGCTAGTAAATTTACGCAGGCGAAGAATTTAGTTTTCCAAGATGATGAGCGGCCAAATGTTAAATTTTTAACAAACCTCGAAACTGCATTAGCATTGCAAAACCTGGGAGAAATTTTAGATGAAATCAAATCACCCGGAGGTTTAGATGGTCTAGTATTTGGACGCGTCGATTTCGTTGGATCTAAAGGTTTAGATCGAGCTGAAGTTAACTCTGAATCAGTCTTAGAATCCGTTTTATTGGTTGCAGCTGCCATGAAAGAAAATAGCAAGGAATTAGTAGTGGGAGGCGGTGTATCTAGGGATTCAATTCCTTTCTTGCGTGAAGTTTTTAAGATTCACTTGGACCGTTTCGAAACTCGGAAAGTAATATTCTCTGGTGACTCGATTGTTAATCCAAAAATCGAAGATGGCCTACTCTTAGCGGTGCATTTCGAATTACTGTGGCTATTGAACAAAAAGGAATACTATGGTTACATACATCGGGAAGACGATAAGAGAATTGAAATGTTGGAATCTAGATGGAACTTGTTAAAGAATTCTAAGTGATGTATGGGTAATTCTTCACTGTTTCATGTAGGAATTGCAGTACCAGACATAGAGATTGCTACCAGTTTTTTTGAAAGGGTGTTCAATTTTGAATTAATACTTTCAAGAACTGCATCGCACGAATATCTTGGCCGACTAGTGGGACATCAAGGGGTTTCGGCCAAGATAAACATGCTAAAAATCGACAAAAATAGCCTCCTCGAAATTCTAGAGTGGGTGCCAATCCATTCCGAGCTCGATCGAGCTTCGTACGAGACAAGAATTTTCGATAAAAGTGCCCAGCATATTTGTTTTTACATAGACGACGCTGATCTAATCTATTCAACGCTAATAAATGAAGATGTGGTTTTTCTTAGCGATTCACCGGTAACTGTGCAAGATGGTCCGAATAAGGGCGCAAAGGTATTCTTTGTAAAAGTTTTCGGATTTCTCTTTATTGAGATGTTTCAGAGGCCTCCCGGCATCTCGTAATCCCTCAGCAGATATTGTTTTCGTCTCGCCATTTAACGCTTTGAATGGTTGCCGAAATTGCTTCGGAGATTTTCATGCTTGGTTTCCAGCCTAGAGCTCTTAGCTTTGCTGTGTCAGCGTGTCCTCTCTTTATTTTGCTGTTGCTTAAAACTGGATTTGCAGTCAAATCTGTACAAACCACTTCACAATTTTGGCCAAAACCCGCAATCAATTTTGCAAAATCAAGAATTCTTACTTCCTCATCACCTCCCACATTAAAGACTTGGAAACCATCCTCTTTGGAAGTAATTGAGATCGCAGAGGCTAAATCTGCCGAATACATGAAAGTTCTAGTCGCTAAGCCATTTGACGTGAGAGATATTTTGTTTAAATCTAGCAAACCGAATATAGCAGAAGAGAAAATCCGATTATCATTCCTACGTATACCAGGACCAAAAGTATGAAAAATCCTCAGAATGGAAACTGGAATTTTTGTCCGGTCGGACCAGATTTGATTCAACATTTCAATAAATTTCTTTGTTTCTGCGTAGTAACCTTCAACACTTAAATGTTCGAACGGACTATAGTCAGATTCATTCGTTGGAATCTTCGCATCATGGCCATACACCTCGCCGCTTGAAAAAAAGGTTAGCCGGCCACCAGTTTTTTCTAGTTGGGAGTGAATTTTAGTTGTTAAATTCAAATTGCTTTCGATTAATGCCTGTTTATCCTTCTTCAAATCACTTAGGGACGAAGGGCTTGCCGCATGTAGAACATTGACATTCTGCAACTCTAGTAACGATTCCAATTCAGAAAGTTGAAACATTTTGATGTTCGATCTGGTTTCGAGCCGTTTAGTAAAACTAGTGCTAGATCGGGCAAAGCCAAAAATTTGTGATCTTTCCCCATATGATGAATTTACTAAACTCATGAAGTTCAATAAGTAGCTTGAAAGCATCCCGTTAGCCCCGATAACTGCACAATTTCCAAAAGGTGAACCACCAAAAGCCAAATAATCTTCTACATCCCTTTGTATTGAGGGGTCTGTTACTTCCATCATTTCCAAACCTTGAATAATTTCTATTTATACTTCAGTAGTTATTGCATTTAGTTTTTTTCGAACATTGCTGTGAATTATGTAAACATAATGTCCTATTACCGCGTTAATTCCCATCATTATTGAAAAGCCAAGAAGGATCAGGCCGGGTGTAAAGAGTTTTTCTAAACTTGAAGGGAGTAGAAGGAGATCTACTATCGAGTAAGCACAAACAAGAAGCCCAATCGTAATCCCGAGCAGTGAAGCAATCAGTATCCGTGAAAAAACTGAAGGTAGCACCAAAGAGAATGCATTTAGTGCATCATCTGTCAAAGTAAAGATATTTGCGCTACTTTTTCCCTTATTTCTTTCTTTCATTGCAAAATTTACATATTCGACTTTTCCTCTAAGTTGAGATAGGTAGAGTCGTAAAAATGGATTAGCATCTTCAATTTCGACAATTTGTCTTGCAACTTTTGATTGGATCAAACAAAATTCTGAAGTTCCGCTTACGTAAGATTTCTCAGTAGATAGGCGAATAATTTTGTAAAAGATTCTCCGAAGAAAAAAGATGATTGCATTTTCAGATCGTGTCTCTCTTACTGCAAACACTGAGTCACAACTACTACTCTCTTGTATTCTGATCATTTCACGAATTATTTTCGGCGGATCTTGTAAGTCTGCTGCAAAAAATGGAACTACCCAGTTCCCCTTTGCTTCCCGGAGTGCCCGCTGGATGCTTGAAAACACACCCACATTTTGAGAGTTCGCCAAAACCCTTACGTGTGGATACTGACTTCTTAAGTCTAACAATTTTCTAAGGGTGTCGTCTGAAGAGAAATTATCTATGAAAATGTGCTCGTAATCGATGCCTTGTAAAGCTGCTTGAAGTTCAATAATACAATCCAGTACATTTTCAGACTCATTAAAGCAAGGCGTAACCACACTTAATGTCTTCATACCGAAATGATAGTACGAATATACTGCAAAATGAGTGAAGAAGTCCTCATTATCCAGTAATTTGAGTTGGCTACTCCATTTATCGAGATATCCTGAACTCTTTCAAGCATTAGTGGCAAAGTTGGCTCGAAGGGCGACACCCTCTCCGCACCTAAGTTTTGAGCGCAACAGTAAATATGTTTTGGTGAATAAACAAGAAATTTGCTTTATTTTGGGCATCTTGAAAAGGTTTGTCAAACATAATTGTTAAGATATGTCTCAACGACTGTAGCCTGAGTCTTGAATTTACGGAAGTGCGCTACCCGGGAAGAGCCAATTAGTTTTCAATGGCCAAACAGAAAAGATTTACTGAACCCAGCGATCACCCGTCAAGCGAAAATGGGTCGCGAAAAAGAGAAAATGCGGCGAAGCCTAGGGTCCGAATCAGAGAAGAGGTGTAACCTTGTCTATTGTGAAAGTCATTAGAATTGTCCAAGTGATGTTGGGTGACAAGGATTTTGGCTAGACTATTAAAAATCCCAAATTTTTTCTTAAGATAAGATAGTTAAGGGAAACGAGCTATATGACTGCTTCGGTCGAACCAAACTTGAACTCTACTATCAAAATTTTAGAATGACCCGACCGGAGGCCTGAAAAGTGAAACTAAAGGGAGAACACTTCAGGGGTTTGGATTTAGCATCACTTTTAATTTACTACGCAGGACTAACTATCGTGAATTTTCTAGTTCTCATTTTCCAAAATGCTTACTACGGCCGAGACACAATTCATAACTTAATTTGGTATTCATCAGATTTCCCGGTTATCGGTCTAACCGTGATTCCACAATCTTTCGGAAATCACTTTTTCGGTGATTTCCTACATGTTATAACTGCAGCGACCCGAGAACTAGGTGATACTCCCTACTACCCATACCTACCTTCCAGTTTGATCGTGGGAGAGTTTTTTTCATGGTTTCCTTACACTTTTGCTGTTGGTCTATATTTTATAGCTTTTTTCCCACTTTATTTTCTCCCTGTATACTTGTTAAGAGAAGTTTTAAATTCAGCTGGCAAACTTCTAATTTCAATTTTTCTGATATTCAATATCGGAACTTTGTATCTCTTTGACAGAGGGAATATTCAGTTAGTAGTTTCAGCCTGTTTATCTGCATTCATATTTTTCTATGCCAAAGAGAAGCACATCACTGCATCTGTTTTCTTGGGAGTTGCGGCATCAATCAAGCTGTGGCCTATACTCTTTATCTGGCCATTGCTTATGGTTAAAAAATGGAGGCCGATAATTTGGTTTTCAACAACAGTTTTGTCCCTCAACATACTTCCGTTGCTAATTTTTGACACGAGTGGTTCTAGTAAAATCCAGTACATCCGTGAGCAGTTTAATCAGATGATTAGTTTCGGTTCCATAGAATCGGGACTCTGGCATGCTGGTGGAAAGAATAGTTCACTGACATCACTACTTTATTCAGTTTCCGAATTTACTCCATTCCAAGAACCCTTTAATTTTTTGCTAGAAAATTTCCTTGTCATCCAAATTCTCGGTCTATTAACTATGGCAATTGGTCTTATGGGAAATCGGTTATCTCCCAGCGAGAATTTCATACTTATAGCTCTCTTTGTGCTCCTATTCCCTTCAGCCCAATACGGGTATTCTGCATCCATTTTGATCCCTATTATAGTTTTCCATTTTTATGAAAAATCTAGGTCGATCATTAAGAGAGTAGACGGACTCACTTTTGACATTAAAACTTTATTACTAATGCTTGCATTAATTCCAGTATCATATGTCCTACCGATTGAACAATCTAGTGTTCAATGGATTATTGATGTTAATACCTTCTTGACGCCCACACTTTTACTAATGGCATACATAGGATATTTTCACAAAAGTGTATTTGGTGATAGGGATAAGCTTCCAAGATGAGTCGTATCGAGATTTTTATACCAGCATTTGATGAAACTACGAATTTACAGTCGCTTGTCCCCGAATTGCTACAAATAGTTGCAGACATAAATGCACATTCATTTCTAGTTAATATAGTAGTGAGGCAGGATGAATCTGATCTAGAGATTGAAAGGATAAAGAAGCTTTCTGTAAATGTGATTGTGAGAAGACCCAACAATAATTTTGGCAGTGCAATAAAGACAGCAGTTGATTCTATTGGTATTGACACCGATTACGTCTTATTTATGGATGCTGATGGTTCGCACAACCCAACGCGAATCCCTGACTTGGTTACTGCTATATTAAAAAATGATGCTGACATTGTTGTCGCAAGTAGGTACATAGAAGGAGGAAAGACAGAAAATCCTTTTGTCTTGATTCTACTCAGTAGAATATTGAACTGGATTTTTGCTCTGGTGATAGGTGTTGATTGTCGCGACATATCGACTAATTATAAAATTTATAGGGCATCGATTTTACGAGGAATTGTTCTTAAATCTAGCAACTTCGATGTAATTGAAGAGCTTCTATTTCTAATAAATTCGAAAAAGGGCAGGGATATTCGAATCTTGGAGATTCCAGATCACTTTGAAAGGCGAAAACATGGCGACTCGAAAAGGAAGTTGAGCGTTTTCATCGCCAGTTACATTATTACATTAATCAAATTGAGACTGAGGGTTAGACGTGAAAATTCTAGTCTTTGGGGCTAGTGGCCAAATCGCAAGAAATATGCTTTTGTCTGAGAAATCAAAATCATACAAGATGATTTTAGCGCCCACTTTCAAAAGTGGATTTGATTTACTGGATTTGTCCAGTTTAACGGATTACTTGAAGCAAACAGACTTTGATTTGATAATTAATTGCACTGGGTACTTACCGCAAAAGAATATAAAGCCTTATGGATTCGACATAAACCGGTATGGTTCCTCTCAAATTGTAAACGCACTTCGCTTGGCATCAAAAATTAGGCCACTTGTACACTTATCGTCAGCAACAGAGGTAACGGTTTCTGCTCGTGCCGAATCTGAATACAGTGCTTCGAAAATAGAGGGTCTTAGGAATCTTCAAATTGCTAATGGGGATAATCTCATTCCAGTAATTCAAATAGTAATGCATAATGTTGTTAGCAGGGATCATGGAACTCATAATTTAATCAATCAACTTATTTGGAATTTAGGCAACAATAGACCAACCTTCTTGGAGCACCCACATAGATATAGAGATTTTGTATGGATTGATGACTGTATTGATTCAATTTTTCAGATTCTTCAAACCATGGAGAAGTACATCAGGGCTGGCACCATAAGACCTCATACTCGCTTCGAAATAGGCACAGGCATTCCTGTTTCTATCTCCAGACTTGCAAGCCTTGTTTGTGATGTGTTTGCTGGAGACCGTAAACTAATTGTTTATAATGAGTCCACAATTCATGATCCTTTTTCTTCAATAGTTGCCAATCTCGGATCGAGCGAGACAATTGTGTGTACTACAAGTCTAGAAGTTATGCTAAAGAGGATGCTAGGTTGATGGAATGAAGATAATTGTCACAGGAGCTGCAGGATTTGTTGGGACGAATTTGTGCTTGAAGCTCTTTTCTATGAACGAAGAGGTTTTGTTACTTGATGACTTAAGCCGACCATTCGTTAACCATAATCGTGATTTCCTTGAGAAAAATACCGGCTATATGATTGAACTAGTTGACATCACAGACACAAAAACTCTATTTACGAAGTTTGAGAAATTTGGTGATCCAGATGTAGTCATAAACCTCGCAGGCCAGGTTTCACTCTTGGCTTCAATTGAGGATCCAATTCGTGATTTCAAAGTGAATGCTATGGGACCTTTGGTTATTTTAGATTATTTTAGAAGAAATTCTTTAAATCCTGTATTTGTTAACTTGAGTTCAAATAAGGTTTATGGAGATTTGAAATCATTTAGAATCACAGAAGGTTTGAAAAGGTACGAGTGTGAAGTCGCAGATTTCGATGAAACAACGGGCTTGGATTTTTATGGACCGTATGGGTGTTCAAAGGGAAGCGCTGATCAATACCTCATTGACTACGCAAGAATATTCGGAATGAGAACGGTAAGTTTTCGACAATCGACTATTTATGGGCCATTTCAACGCCCAACTTCGGATCAAGGTTGGGTTGTATACATGATTAACCAAATTCTTAGTGGAGAACCTATTCACCTTAATGGAATTGGTAAACAAGTCAGAGATATTTTGTACGTCGAAGACCTAGTAGATCTTTTAATTCAAATCCCGACACTTGCAGATTTTCCCTTCGGGAATGCATTTAACGTTGGCGGGGGGTTGAGTAATTCCTTGTCGATCCTAGAACTCTTTGATTTAATCCTCGAATACACTGGTAAAACTGCTCAATTTACCTTTGGAGAAGAGCGCCCTGGTGATCAAAAGTATTACGTTTCAGATTTATCAAAGATAAGCCATGCCACCGGATGGAAGCCTTCCATATCGAAATTCGAAGGAATTCAAAAAGTAATCATGAGTAGACAAAAGTTGGGGGATGTAAAGTAATCCATTTCTAATAAGCTGACTATCAACTTGGGTGACTTCATCTTCAAATTTTTAGAGAAGTTTCTAGAAATTGCTCTTATCAAAATCAAGTTTGCCGAAGCGGACACCGCCTCAATTGCGCTCTACGGCGGACGCTAGCAAGTCTTTCTAACTTCACTTCCAAGATCGGTTACTCAATTTCATCCAAGTAACGATTTGATGCGGACAGGGTATCTTGAGAATTCCACCTAAACAATCTTTAATCTCACTTTTCCAACCATCGATAGACAGTCTGGTCATGCGGGTATTGGTTATCTTTACTAATCTAACCGCACAACACCACTTGGCGTCACCAAATGCACCGCAACAATTCCATATTCACCATCATTTTTTGAAGGATCTACAAATTCAACTAATGCACCATTTAATCCATCAAGAATCTCTGTCTTAAACCAAGAATCAGCAAGGTGATCAGTGTCAGCAATCGTGATCTTCTCAATTGAAGCAACCGCCTTTCCGTCTTGTGATGGGTGATCAGCTGTTAGCCATTGGATAAAGAATGGAAGTTCGCGAGAATCGGTGATCTCATTAACACCGATTTGCTTCCACTTGAGATCGCTACCGTCTGGGCGTGTGCGGTGACCTTCGATTGCACTGCGACCAAACTTCTCTTCAACCTTTGAAATATCTTCAGTTGCAAAAACCCAGGTAAGCCATCCGCCGCCTTCTTGTGCTTTCTTGCTGACAGCTTTGCCCCAAGGAGTTTGCTCTGTTGCTGGGTGATCTAGTGGGCAGACTACTTCGATGTATTGACCA
>Ga0214917_10002149_pt1 | contig 24487 bp, 18 predicted proteins | sample LL_1208_BB_MetaG_FD_177983 | JGI IMG/M metagenome (GOLD analysis project Ga0214917, IMG submission 177983) | Freshwater microbial communities from Lake Lanier, Atlanta, Georgia, United States - LL_1208_BB | ecosystem: Environmental > Aquatic > Freshwater > Lake | place: USA: Georgia | collected...
GTGGACAACGCGTTGCCCACGGGCAGCCTCGCCTACGACGCGGACTACCGGGCATCACCGGCGGCGCCGGTCACCGGCCGGGTCACGCTCACCTTCAGCGAACCGGTCATGGGCGTGCGTCTCTCCAACCTCTGGTTCACCGACCCGGCCAGCCGCCTGAGCCTGCCGCTGAGCGACCGCCGACTGACCAGCTACGTCGGATCGATCGCCTTCGCTCAGATTTCCGACCGCTCCTACGCCTTCACGCCTTCGGTAAAGTCGTTCGCTCCTGGGCTGTACAGGCTCACGTTCCTGAAAACCGGGGTGACGGATCTCGCGGGCAACCCGCTGCCCGCCGCCATCACGACCAGCCTGTCCGTCGCGGATTCCGGGTGAGCCGTCGTTTTGAACCAGGCTCCCCGGCGGGCCGCCCGGGCGTCCGCGAATTCGCCCCGTACACCCCTGGCAGCCCCCTGCAGGTGACCATCGAACCTCTCGTAAGCTGTTGCCGAAAAGGGGTTTGCGTCCACTGAATGGGCTCCGGTCACCCGCCGAATCGACGCCGGGAAACCCCCGCGGCGGCCCGCCGGCGGTCGCCACCGGCCGATTCGGGCTTCCGAAACGTGTTGACTCGCCGTTTTAGCTCTTTATTCTACCCAGGTTGCCATGGCCCCGGGCCTGGCGAAGCCCCGAGGAATCGCCTCATGCACGACGACGTCCGCTATCAGCCGCCGAGGGGCTTCACGCTCATCGAACTCATGGCGGTGCTCGCCATCATCGGCATCCTCGTCGGCCTGCTGCTGCCGGCGGTGCAGCGGGTCCGCGAGGCCGGCCGCACCACGCACTGCGTCAACAACCTGCGGCAGATGGGCGTGGCGCTGGGCGGCTACGAGCAGGCGAAGAAGCGGTTTCCGCCCGGCAACGACCAGCTCGGCGGGCGGCTGCACGCCTGGTCGTCGTTCGTGCTGCCGTTCCTCGATCAACAGGTCGTCTCCGACCGCATCGACTACTCGAAGCCCTGGGACGATCCCGCCACCAACCTCTCGAAGGTCGATCTGACCATCCCGACCTACGTCTGCCCCAGTGGCATCAAGCTGTTTCCCGGCAAGCAGGACTACGGCGGCGTATTGGGAGCCTACATCAAACCCGACGGCACGGCGCTGACGCCCCTGAGCCCGAAGGACGAGCATGGCGGCATCCTGTACGCGACGGATGCCGACTACCGGCTGCCGGCGACGGCGGCATCGGTGACCGACGGCCTGTCGCGGACGCTGCTGGTCGCCGAGGCGGTCGATCGGGAGGCCGGCGGCGACGACACGCACACGCACGGCGACGCCTGCTGGGCCTGCGGCGCCAACTGCTTCCCGCTCAACTCGCGCGTCATCAACGATCCGGCGGTGGACGGCTTTCGCAGCCTGCACGTGGGCGGCATCAACGCCCTGTTCGGCGACGGCCGCGTGTCGTTCCTCAGCGAGCGGCTCGACGTGCCGGTGCTGATCGCGATCTCCACCCGCGCCGGTGGCGAACGGGAGACCGACACCGCGGCGCAGTGACCCCCCGCGGGCGGTCGCCGACCCCTTCCCAACCACCATCCCTCCCAACCAAGCCAACCCAAGACCTTCGTGTTCCTGCCCGGAGCCCTCGTCGGACTCCCGGCCCACAGCATTACGGGGCAACCCGTGGTCGGTCGTGCCGACACCCGGCACGGTCGTGATCGAGAGAACGTTTCTTCGTAGAGAGGTTTCCATGCTTCGAAGTGCCTTCGTGGCCCTGGCGGTCGCCGCCATGGTCGTTCCGGCCAGCGCCGCATTCGCGGGTGGTCGGAGCAGCGGTGGCTCCAAGGCCAACAACCAGTACGTTCGCATCAAGAACACCGGCACCGCGCCGGCGCTCGTGAATGCCGCGAACGGAACGGTTTCGGCCGCGGGTGGCAAGACGGTGTCGGGCAACGGTGTCGCCCAGTTCACGATCAAGAAGGGGGCTGCCCAGGCCCTCGTTCAGGATCAGACTGGCGCCGTCTCGCAGACGCTGCCGTTCAGCTTCCCCAAGAGCCAGTACGTCTACCTGTTGGCTGCCGCCGACGCGTCGACGTCCACGCTGACCTTCTCCCCCCCGGGGAAGACCTTCTAGTGCGTCGCGCGGATCTCCGATCCGCGTGACACGCCGGACAGCGACGGGATCACGAGCCGGACAGTGCGTGAACGGGCGATCGCCCGGCCGCCCTGTCCGGCTCGCTCGTTGCGCCGCCCGCCGCCTGCCCGACCGGTGCGGTTTGTGCCCGCCGAGGCCGCTGATTAGAACCGGGAGATGAGCGAGGACGTGCGTGCAGGCACAGGGCGGGCCCGGTGGATCGACGCGGCGGGTGCCGCGGCGATCGCGGTGCTCGTCGCCCTGCCGTGGCTGAGGCAGGACCTCGTGGCCTGCGAATGGCTCGGCGTGGCCGCGGCGCTCGCGTCGCTCCGGCGGCTGCGCGGCTGGCGGGGCGAGACGCTCGTGCTGGCCGCGGCGGCCGCCAGCCTCGGGACCGCGTTCCATTGGTCGCCCGACGTGCTCGCCGGCGCGATGCAGACCAGCGTCGCCATCGGCCTGGCCTTCACCGTGCCGATCGTCCTCTGGGATGCCGTCCGCCTCGCCCTGCCGTTCTGGTTCATCAGCCGCACGGTCGACGATCCGCGCGACGCCTGGCTGCCCGCGGCGCTGGTGGCCGTCGCGACGGAATCGTTCGTCACGAGCGTCTTCCCGTGGAAGCTCGGCTACAGCCAGATCGCCTGGCCCGTGCTCGTGCAGGCGGCGGACCTGCTCGGTCCCGAAGCCGCCACGTTCGTGCTCTACGCGCACGCCGGCGTCATCGTGCTCGCGTTCGAGGCGATCCGTCGCGGCATCCGGACGCGACCCGCCCCCGCGGGCCCGCTGTGGACGGCCACGGCCGCGGCGGCCGTCGTGGTCTGCCTCGTCAACCTGGCGTACGGCGCGTGGGCCATGCGGGCGTGGGCGGCCACCGCCGCCGCGGCCCCGACGTTCCGGGTGGCGCTGGTGCAGGTCGATCCCAGCCGCGACGATTCCATCGCCGACCTGCAGCGGCTCTCGCGACAGACCGTCGCCGGCCGCGATCCGCCGATCGACCTCGTCGTGTGGCCGGAGTGCAGCGGTGGATCCTACGCGGAGTCGCTCCCCTCCTTCGCCGATCCGGAGCGGATCGTCGCCGCGTCGCGCGAGCCGCTGCGGGGCCTGCGGCCGCTGGCCGACCCCGGCTGTGCGCTCCTCTTCGGCGGCAAAATCTACCGGGGCTATCCCGAACGGCCCAACGAGCTCTTCCAGTCGGCGATCCTCGTGGACGAGGCGGAGCGGATCGTCGGCCGCTACCACAAGCGGCACCTCATGCCCTTCGGCGAATACGTGCCGGGCACCGACTGGCTGCCGGAGCTGCGGCATCATTTCCCGCTGGACGACGACCTCGACGTCGGCCCGGACGCGACCGTGCTGCCGCTGGGGCCGCGGGCGCGGCTGGGCGTCATGCTCTGTTACGAGGACATGGTGCCGTCCGCGGCGGCGTCGCTGGTGGACGCGCGCGCGACCGTGCTGATCTCGCTCATCAACGGCTCGTCGTTCAAGACGCCGCTGACGCTGCGGCAGCATCGGCTGCTGGCGCAGCTGCGGGCCGTGGAGAACCGCCGCTGCCTGCTGCGCTGCGCCGCGACGGGGGAGACCTGCGTGATCTCCCCGCTGGGCACGATCACCGCCCGGCTGCCGCTGCAGGTGGAGGACGTGCTCACCGCCGAGGTGCCGCTCATCGACGCCCAGCCACCGGGGCGGCTGGCGGGGCGGGCCTTCCCGGCGGCCTGCGGCCTGGCGGCGATCGCCGTCGCGTGGCGGCGCTGGCGGCGGCCGCGGGCCTGATCAGGCGGCGCGGCGGATGGCCGGCACCTGGCCGCCTCGCCGGGCCTCCACCATCATGCGGGCGACGTCGGCCATCCGGGAGCGGGCCGTCCAGCCGAGCCGCGACGCCGCCCGGCGGGTGTCGGCGCGGCCGACGAGGATCTCGCTGGGACGCGTGAGCGACGGATCGCGGACCACGTGCCGTCGCCAGTCGAGCCCGACGCTGGCGAACACCTCGCGCACGAAGTCCTCCAGGCTCGTCGTCTGTCCCGTGGCGATCACGAAATCCTCGAGGGTGTCGAGCTGCAGCATGCGATGCATGGCCACGACGTATTCCGGCGCCCAGCCCCAGTCGCGCCGGATCGACAGGTCCCCGAGGCTGACCACGTCCTGCTCGCCCGCCGCCACGCGGCAGGCTGCCGCGACGATCTTCTGGGTGACGAACCGCTCGGGCCGCAGGGGGCTCTCGTGGTTGAAGAGGATGCCCGTGCAGGCCTCGATGGCATAGGCCTGACGGTACTGGGCGATCTGCCAGAACGAGGTCGCCTTGGCGATGCCGTAGGGGCTGCAGGGCCTGAGGACGGTCGCCTCGCCCGCCGGCTCGTCCCCCGTGTTGCCGAACATCTCGGAGCTGCCGGCGTTGTAGAGCCGGATCGGCCGGCCGATCATCCGGATCGCCTCGAGGAGGTTCACCGTGCCGATGACGATGCTCTCGAAGGTCTCGACCGGCTGGTGGAAGGAGAGGCCCACGGAGGTCTGGCCGGCGAGGTTGTAGACCTCGTCGGGCTGCGTCCGGGCGAGCACCTGCAGCGTGGAGCGGAAGTCGACGAGCGTCATCGACTCCACCGCCACGCGGTCGCGGACGCCGAGCCTGACGAGCCCGTCGAAGCGGCCGGCGTGGGCATCGCGGCTGGTGCCGACCACGGTATACCCCAGCGCCAGCAGATGGGCGGCCAGGTAGCTGCCGTCCTGACCACCGATCCCGCAGATCAGGGCGGTCTTGCCGGTCGTGGTGCGTCGGGAATCGCCCATGGTGGGGGGGGTCATAGCAGGTCATCCCGGGTGGACGGAAGGGGAGATCACACGGTGCCGCGCCGGCCTCAGGCCGGCGCCGGCTCGAGAACGGAGCGGTACACGCCGAGGTAGCCGCGGGCGGCGTTCTCCCAGGAGTACGCGGCGGCCCGGGCCCGGGCCGCCGCGGCATAGGCCGGCATGGCGGCCACGGCGGCCATGCCCGCCCGGAACACCGCGAGCATGTGGTCGGCCGAGAACGAATCCCAGTAGAAGCCCACCGTGCCGCCGAGTTCCGGCAGGCTGGTGCGCCGCGACAGGAACACCGGCTTGCCGCACTGCAGCGCCTCGAGCACCGGAAACCCGAAGCCCTCCGTGAGCGACGGAAACAGGAAGGCCTCGCACCGCTCGTAGAGCCACTGGCGATCGCCGTCGGACACCTGCCCGACGAGCAGCACCCGCCCGGCGAGGCCGCGGGCCTCGACCTCGCGGGCGAGCGCCGCGCCGTAGGGCGTCTCCCGCTTGCCGGCGATGATCAGCACGCGATCGGCGAGCCGCTCGACGAGGTCGAACAGGGCGTGGAAGTTCTTGTGGGGCAGGCAGTTGCCGATCGACAGCAGGAACGGTCCCGCCGGCGCCCACGGGGGCGCGACCGTCGAGGCGGGCGGCGGGGAGGGCAGGCCGGGGGGCACCACGTGCACCGGCGTGCCGCCGAGCCGCAGCCGGGCGGCCACGTCCTCCGCGACGTACCGCGAATCGGTGACGATGGCCGTCGCCCGATCGACCTTCCGCTGGATGTCGGCCAGCTTGCGGGCCACCGCCCGGGGGCGATCCTTGTGCCGTTCGTCGTGGAGGAAGTTGAGGTCGTGGATCGTGAGCACGACCGGCACGGTGGGATCGAGCGGCAGGTACTTGCTCGTCTGATTGGTGACGTGCCAGAGGTCGTACCGCTGGCGGCGTCGAAAGGGGGCGAGCAGGGGCCGGTACAGGCTGGCGAAGGCCTCCTTCCGCCACGGGCTCACCTCGATCTGCTCCACCCGGTCGGTCCGCAGGTGCCGTACCGTTTCCTGCGGCACGTTCTGCGGCAGGAAGAACACCGGATCGAACGGCCGCTCGGCGAGTGCCAGGATGCCCTCGGCGAGATGTCGACAGAAGCGACCGAGCCCGCAGTTGGCATGCCTGAGCTTCTCGAGATCCAGCACCACCTTGGGCCGCACCGACGCGTGAAGCGGGCGGGGGACGACGGGACTGGCGACCATGGCGGGCTACCCTGCGGGACATCGGAAAAGACACCGACGGGCACGCTCCGGCAGCAGCCCGCCCCGTCCCCCGTCGACGGGGAGATCTCGTTGGGATGTATCGGCGGCTTTCTCCGCAAACTGCACGCAGCCGTCACGGACCGATTCCGGGCCGTCACGATGGGCCGACTGCGCGACCTGGGAGGAGCGGAGAAGGCGTTCGCCGGCCCTGCCGCAAGCGACGACCTTGACGCCTGGGAGAAATATTCAGGAACTGCGGGCTTTGCTGTCGAAACAGAGAGGGTGAATGGATAGAAGTGGTCCCGGTTCGGCACGGGTCGGATCGGGCGCACGCGGACCGAATCGGCACCGTCTGGAAACCCTCGACATGCTCGTCAGCACCGCACACAGAATCGCCTTCGCCCACTACCCCAAGACGGCGGGCACGTCGCTGCAGCGCTGGTTTCTCGACACGTTTCCGGACGCCCGCCTGCTCGTGGCGGACAATCCCCACTACCCGGTGCAACTGAGCCTGCCGATGCTCCGGCCGCGGGCCTGGGAGCGGCGGCTCAACCGGCTGGCGTACCGCGCGCTCGGTGCCGTGTCCACGGCCACCGCCGCGCCGTTCGCCCCCCTGGCATCCTCCCTGCGGGTCGTGGGCGTGATCCGCGAGCCGTTCGAGATGCTCGTGTCGCTGTTCGAGTTCTGGAAGCGCGAGCCGGCCGTGGCGGCATCGAACGACCTGTTCATCGGCTGCCCGAGGCACCACACGTTCCGCGACTTCCTCGCCGCCGCGGTCGTCGGCGGGCGGCTGCTCAACTACGAGCAGTTCTTCGACGTCGGCGGGCCGCTCTGGGAGCGGACGACACTCCTCGACTTCGCGTCGCTGCAGCCGGCGCTGGAGTCGTTCTGTGCCGACAACGGCTTCGGCCATGCCGGTCCGCTGCCCTCGCTCAACCGCGGGCCGCAGGAGGGCCGCGATCTCGACCGCTACCGCGAGGAGGCCGGCCCGCTCCTCGACGACGTGCGCGGGTACTTCCGCTGGTACTACGAGGAAGGCGTCCGTCTCATGGTCCGCGGCGACGGTCGCGGGCGGGCGGCGGCCTGACGGCCCGGCCGCCGCTGCTGTCAGCCGCTGCTGTCAGCCGCTGCTGGCAGCCGATCCCGGCAGCCGCTGCTGGCAACGGCGTTTTTCCCGGTCATTTCCCGGGAGTACGCACGACGGCCGTCCCTGAGGTGGATGCCGGCGGAGGCGAGGGATACGATGCGGCCCGGGCCCGCCATTCTCGACGGGCCGTCGCCTCGAGCGACCCGCTCGACCGCGGCCCCCTCGGGCCAGATCCGGAGCCCCACGCCATGTCCACGCTGCGTTCCCGCCTGCTGCGTCCGTTCCGCGGCCGGTCCCTCGGCCACACCCCGCCGGCGCACCGCGGCCGGAGCCGGCCGAATGCCGCGACCGGCAGAGGGTCGGAGCGGCTCGGCCGCGCCTGCTTCGAACAGCTCGAAGCCCGGCAGGTGCTGGCGGTCAGCGTGACCTCGTTGGCCGACGACGGAGACGGCAGCCTGCGGGCGGCCATCAAGACGGTCAACGACAACAAGAAGTCCGACTCGATCGTGTTCACGAACCTCGGGACGGGCACGATCTCGCTCGTCACGGCACTGCCCGTGATCACCAATCCCGCCGGCACGGCGTTCTCCTTCTCCGGGACCACCGCGGTCACCATCGACGGCGGCGGCACGAGCGGCGCCGACGGCCTGACCTTCGACCGCGGCGTGAACGGGATCGTCATGAACGGCCTCAACCTCACCCTGCAGAACTTCGACAGCGGGCTGCGGTTTCTGGGCGGCTCGACCGGCTCCCTGATCAGCGGCCTGACGCTCAGGACCAACGCCAAGGGGATCGAGCTGGTGGGCGGCACGATGACCGGGTCGGTGATCTCCGGCAACACGATCAGCGCCAACACCGCCTACGGCCTCCTCGCCACCGGCGGCGTCACGGGCCTGACGGTCGGCGGCCCGACGCCCGCCGCCCGCAACAACCTCGCCTTCAACGGCGACGGACTGTCGTTCCGATCCGGCGACTACACCGGCACCGTGGTGCAGGGGAACTCGATCATCCAGAACGCCGGCGACGGCATCCAGCTCGTCGCGGCCGGAGGCGCCATCACCGGCCTGCAGATCGGCGGGGCGGGCACCGCCGCCGCCAACACGATCCAGTCCAACGGCGACAACGGCATCGCCGTCACGCAGGGCGACTACACGAGGACGAGCATCGTCGGCAACCTCGTCGCCACGAACGACCGTCACGGGATCCAGCTGTCGCCGGCGGGTCAGACGCTCACCAACCTGGCGCTGGGCGGCAAGGCGCAGGGCAACATCCTCCAGTCCAACGGCGCCGACGGCATCGCCGCCTACGGCGGCACCTACACCGGCACGACGGTCCAGGGCAACGCGATCCAGTACAACGTCAGCAACGGCATGAGCATCAATCTGCAGGGGGGCGGCGGCGGCTTCACGGGCCTCCTCGTCGGCGGACCGGACCTCGGCAACACGATCATGGGCAACGAGGGGGACGGCGTGCTCTTGAACTCCGGGGTGTTCGGCTCCACCGCCCTCAAGGGCAACGTGATCCAGGGCAACGGCCGCAACGGCGTCCACTTCCTGGCGGTGTCGGGGCAGAAGATGCAGGGATTCGCCCTCGGCGGCACCGCCACCGGCGAGGCCAACGTCATCGACGGCAACGCGGCGGCGGGCATCGCCGCCACCAAGGCCGACTACACCGGCACGACCGTCGTCGGCAACACGATCCGCGACAACGGCGTCGGCATCAGCCTCACCGGCGCGAAGAACCTCGCGGTGGGCGGTGCCGCCGCCAACCAGAAGAACACGATCTCCGGGAGCAAGACGGCCGGCCTGACGGGGAGCGGGGATCTCGGCGGCACCACCTGCCAGGGCAACGCCTTCACGAGCAACGTGCAGGGCGTGTCGCTGACCGACGCCCAGGGGCTCGCCTTCGGCGGCGCCGCCACCGGCGCCGGCAACACCGTGACCGGCGGCGTCACGGGAATCGTGGCGGTGGGGAACCTCGCCGGCACGTCGATCGCCGGCAACGCGATCACCGGGCAGACCACGGGCATCCAACTGGTCAACGCCAGCGGCACGGCGGCGGCGCCGTTCTCCATCGGCGGCGTGGCCACCACCGTGGGCAACGGGGTGGGCAACTACGTCGCCGCCACCGTGCACGGCCTCTACGCCACCGGCTCCCTGAACAACACCACCATCGCCGGCAACGTCGTCACGGCCAGCACCCTGGGCGGCACCGCGATGGTGCTGGTGAACGCCACCGGCCTGATGGTGGGGGGCACGACGGCTGGCAGCGGCAACACGCTCAACGCCGCCCGCGGCAACGCCTTCTACGCGATGGGGGTCATGCGGGGCACCAGCGTCTTCCGCAACAGGCTCGCCGCCAGCGTCAACGGCGCGGTGCTCAACGGCACGAAGAGCCTGATGTTCGGCGTCGCCAACAACCGGACCCTGGGCAACGTGGTGCGGTACAACCGCGTGGGCGTGCTGGCGGCCGGCAACTGCAACCGCTCGGGCGTGTGCTTCACGTCCTGGTTCCGGAACGTCCGCAATCTGCGGAATGCCGCCGCGGGCCTGGTCGTGTTCCCGGCGGCGCCCTGACCGGCCATCGCGGGCCGCGGCCCGCGGTCAGGCGGCCCGCCGCGGCCCACCGATCCCGAACCGCTTGCGGTAGGAGCGGCCGAGCCGGCCGATCTGCCGCCGCAGCCACGGCTCCCGCGCCGGGACGGCGGCCGCCGCGGCTCCGCCCGCGACCAGGCGGTGCGGACCGCCGTACAGCGACCGCCGCCGCAGGTTCCGGCTGATCTCGGGAAGCCGCAGGTCGCGGTCGGCCGCCGCGAAGCTGGCGACGATCAGGCCGTCGCCGCTGAACGATTCGAACACGTCGTGCTCGGTGAACACGGTGGCGCCCAGCCCGCGGAGGGCCTCCAGGCAGTCCTCGTGCGTGCGTGGCGACCCGCTGATCGACTCGTGGTGGGTGGAGGCGACGAGGAACCGCACGCGGCCGGCGGCGACCGCCGACCGCATCGAGTGGATGAAGGGCAGTTCCGCCCCCTGCACGTCCATGTGCAGGATCTCGATCCTCCGCCCGTCGGCCAGCGCCAGCACCGCGTCCATGTCGAGGCAGTCGATGCCGGCCGACACGTCGCCCGGGGCCGCGGCCGGCACGGCCCCGACCCACGCCCGCAGGCAGCGGGCGGTGCGGTTGTTGATGGCGAGGTTCTGCCGTCCGACCTCCAGGTGGGCCGGATCGGGTTCGACGCAGATCGCCGTCGAGCCCGGCACGGCGCCCAGGTACCAGTTGGCGTAGTAGGCCCAGTAGGAGCCCAGTTCGACGATCAGCGACTCCGTCGCGACGTGCGCGAGCAGGTGATGGAACAGCAGTTCCTCCTGGGGCTCGTGATGGCCCGACAGCCCGCCGATGATGTCGGTCATCCACGCCCCGCAGTAGCCGTCGGCGATCACGCGGGTGCCCTCGTGCATGATCTGCAGCCGCCGGCCGTCCTTCTCGACGACCTCCCCGGCCCCGGGCACCTTGGGGATGGAATCGGTGTCGCGGCACGACACGGTCATGCGGACCCGCCGGCCCAGCACCGCCGGCAGGTGGCCGTAGCGGTCGGCCTCGCGGCTCTTGCGGATGATCAGGCCGATCGAGGTCGACGCGTAGCCGAACAGGTCGAGCCGCAGGTGTCGATCCTGGCTGTAGGGCGGGGGATCGACGTGGCGATCCAACGGCCGGCCGCCGGTGGCGAGATCGAGCGGCTCGACCTCGTGACCGGCGTCCCGCAGCGCTCCCGCGATCCACTCGATGTCCCGCAGCCTGAAGATCACGCAGGAGCCATCCATCACGGTGGCGTCGTTGCTCGACAGGTTGAACTCCGTGGTGTGCACCGCCACGCCGCCCGGCACGAGGCACTGCATCTGCTCCTCGAGAAACCGCAGCCCCAGTTCGATGCTGCCGCAGTGCTCGAACGAGCACGTGGACCAGGTGAAGTCGAAGCCGGTCAGGTCGGCCGGAATGGCGTTCATGTCGACCGGCCGGTAGGTCACGCGGTCGCGGAACACGCCCTCCGGGCAGAGCCCGGCCGCGTTGAGCGCGGCCAGATCGCCCACCCACTGGCCGGTCCTCGCCCAGGCCTGGTTCCGTTCGTCCTCGGCCGGCAGGTCGGTGGCGGTGATCAGGCAGCCGCGGGCCGCGAACAGGGCCGGCAGCTTCTCCGCCCCCACGGCGAAGCCCAGCCCGCGCCGACCGGGCTCGAGCATGCCCCGCTGCGCGAGGCTCTCGCAGATGTAGGCCAGTTCCCAGAGCTTGCGGTGCGGCCGCCACGGCTCGCGGATCGCCTCCACCCAGTGGCGGAACCGCGGGCTGTCGAGCTGATCGAACGTGCACAGCGACGAGACCGTGCGATCGGCCGCGGTCGGGCCGAGGTGGAGTGCCGGATCGCTCGACGCGAAACCGGCGACGGCGATCCTGGCGGCGGACGAGGGCAGCAGCCGCCGCGGTCCCTCGGCCGTCGGGCCGCGCCACGCGGTGATCGATCCCAGCAGGTCGCCGACTCCGGCCATGTCCCGTTCCTTTCTCGCGTGTGTGACCCGTGTCGCGGCCGGCTCAGGCGGCCGCCCGGCCGCCCGTCGCCGCCGCGTGGGATGCGTCCGTTCCGATGATGTCCAGCAGTTGCTCGGCCGCCTCGCGCCAGGTCGGGGCGACGTATCCCGGCCCCGGGCAGGCGGCGGGGAAGGCCCCGTCCCGCTCGAACGCCACGATCGCGGCGGCGAGGCTCGCGGCGTCCGTCGGCGAAAAGTAGACGCACCACGGCCCTCCGACCTCCCGGTGGGCGGGGATGTCGGAGGCGAACACCCGCATGCCGTGGGCGAGGGCCTCCACGATCGGCAGCCCGTAGCCCTCGGCCCGCGACGGGAACACCAGGCCCCGGGCATGGCGGTAGGCATGGTCGAGTTCCGCGTCCGTCAGGTCGCCGAAGTGCGCGAGGTGGGTGCCGTGGCGCGGATGCGACGTGAGCCGCCGCACGAGTTCCTCCCCCTTCCAGCCGACGAACCCCGCGACGAGCAGCCGCGCCTCGGGCACCTGCCGCCACACCGCCTCGAAGACGGCGGGCAGGATCGTCTGGTTCTTCCGCGGCTCGATCGTGCCCACCGTGAGGTAGGGTCGCACGGGGGAGGCGGCGAGGAAATCGACGAGTTCCTGTCGCACCGTGCCGCCCTGCTCGACCGGCCGGACGTCCGAACCGAGCCGGAAGGCACGCACGCGGTTCGCCGCCACGGGCTCCCGGCCGAGCCGCCGCAGTTCGTCACGGGCCTCCGCCGCGACCGTCTCGGAGATGGCCGCCACGACGTCGGCCCGGCCCAACGACTGCCGCATCCACCGCCGGTACGTCGCGGCCAGCCGCGGCGGCACGAGGTCCGGATGCGTGTGCGGGATGAAGTCGTACTGCACCACGCCGACCCTGGCTCCGGCCGCACGGGCGCGATCGACCGCGGGCCAGAAGTGGACCGCCCAGGAGGAGTCGGCCAGCAACAGCAGGTCGTCGGGGCCGAACTCCACCGGCGGCCAGGGTGGGGGTGCACGCAGCAGCCGGCGCCAGTTGGTGCGGACGGCGCGGACGACGGTGCGGGGGACGAGCAGCTTGTGCAGCCGCCGCAGCGCGGGGTGCGCCGTGCTGGGACGGGGCGGCGCGACGACGTCGACGATGTCTCCCGTCGGGCCGATGCCGAGGGCCAGGAAGTGGTCGTCCTGGAAGCGGATGGGCACGAGCGTCGCCCCCTGGTCGGCGGCGGCCCGCACGCCGTGCCGGACGATGTTCCGCACCACCCGGGGAATCCCGGAGTGCCTCGGCGCGGCGAGCGTCTGCGTGCAGTCGACGAGCACCCGCCGCACGCGGCCCGGCGTGCCGGCGGCCCCGTCCCGAGTGGCGGCGTCGCGAGGCGACGTCATGCGGCCCTCGCGGTCGTGTCCTGGGCGGCGCGGGCCGGGGACATGCCGGCCGCCGACACGATATCGATCCCGGCCGACGGGCTGGTCGCACCGGTCGCCGCGTCGATCGCGGCGAGCACCTGCGCCGCCGTCTCCCGCCACGGCGTCGGCCGGAACGAGCCGCGGATCGCGTCCTCCCGTTCGCGGACCCACTCCGGCTCGTCGAGCGTCCGCTCGACGAGCCGCACGAGGCCGTGCACGTCGTAGGCGTCGAAGAACGCGGGCAGGTCGCTGATCTCCGGGATGCTCGTGGCGTTCGACGCCAGGCAGAGCCGGCCGTGGCCGAGGCTTTCCGCCACCGGCAGTCCCCACCCCTCGTACTTCGACGGGTAGATCGTGGCCTGGCAGTGCGCGTAGTACCAGTCGAGCTCGCAGTCCTCGATGCCGTGAAGGACGTGGATGTGGCGGTTGACGGACCGGTCCTGGCGGATCTCGCGGAGCAGGTCGGCGACGTACAGGTGCGGCGTGCCGATGCAGACGAGGTCGGGGCAGGCGTCGCCGCGGCGGCTCGACAACTGGGTCCAGGCGTCGTAGAGCAGCCGGTGGTTCTTGCGGACGTCGAACGTCGAGACGCAGACGAAGAACGGCCGGCTGGGTGCGAACCGCGGCAGGGGCGGAGGGCTCGTGGCGACCGCGGCCCCGGCCAGCACGTCGCCCAGCCGCACCACCGTCAGGGGCGGCACGGCGAAGCGGCACTCCTCGCAGTACCGCTCGATCTCCTGCCGGGAGAACTCCGAGATCGTGAGGACGTGGTCCGACTCGCGGAGCACGTGCCGCACCCAGGCCGTGATCGACCGCGTGTGGATGGGCTCGAGCCACTGCGGCTTGATGGTGGGGATGAGGTCGTAGATCATCCGCACGACCAGGATGCCGCGGCCGCGGGCCTGGCTGACCGCCTCGCAGTGCCCGGGTGTCACCCAGTTGGCTCCCACGGAGACCAGCACGTCGCCGGCGGCGGCGAAGGGCATCGTGTCGCGGTCGGTGCGGACCGGCGTCGCGTCCGCGACGGCCGCGGCACACGCCGCCCCGCGGCGGCCGGCCGCGTGCGACCCCAGCAGCCGCCGGCCGGCCCAGCGGCCGACGGTCTTGCGGAGCAGGCGGGCGGCCGTCTTGAACTCGCGGAACGCCTGCCGCAGCTCCTGCGATTCGTCGGGCGGCCCGAGGAGAAAGTCCTTCTTGAAGAGCTTGATGCGCCGCGGCTTGCGTCGTGCCGGCGGGGCGTGCGCCACGGCGTCGAGGGCGGCTGGGGCCACGGGGGCCGCCTCCGGAGCCGAGCCGCCTTCCGGCGGCACGCCGCCGCGGAGGTGGCAGCGGACCGTCGCGGGCAGCTCGGCCGCGTCCAGCACGACGAACCGGCCGGAGCGGGCGTCGAACCGCACGAGTCCCACGTCGTCCCCATGCGCGCCGAGCCCGTTGAGAATGCCGACGGTGGTCCTCTGGATGCCGGTGAGGTGCGGCAACTTCCAGGTCACGAGGTCGGACATGTCGTACCAGATCTTCACGGTGATCCCTTTCTGAACGAGCGGGTCGTGCGGGGGGCCGCCGCGGGCGGCTAGGCGGCCGCGGGCGTGGCCAGGAAATGCCCCTTCACGAGCTGGAAACCGTCGGTGATGTTGGCGGGATAGGACAGCGGCGCCCGCAGGGCGGGCTCCTCGCGGCGGTAGTAGTAGCGGTTCAGGCCGTCGAACAGGCCGAACTCGTAGCCGTGCTCGAACAGCAGCCCCTCCCACTCGAACCAGGTGGGCTCGAAGGAGTAGATGTCGCACCCGGGCAGCTTCGGCTTGATCGCCTCGAGGAGGATCACCCGCGGCCGGAACGCCCGCCACTCGCCGCCGAGCAGCACGTCCCGCTCGGCCCCCTCCACGTCGATCTTGAGGAACTGCACGTCCTCGCCGTCGAGCTGCTGCGTGACGTCGGCCAGCGTGATCATGCGGACGGTGTGGGTCGTCTTCGCCAGGCCGAGCCCCGACATCGCCCGGGCGTCGAGCGTGTCGCGGTAGGTCGAGAGCCCTGAGTCGCCCCACTCGCTGAACTCGACGGCGCCGCGATCCGGCCCGAGCACCACGTTGAGGTTCCAGTCCCGCGGCCGCTGCTTCTCGAACTTCTCGTGGAATCGCAGCACCGGCTCGACGTTCACCCCCGACCAGCCCTTGTCGTAGAAGTGCTTGGTGACCGAGTCGATCACCGGGTCGTAGGCCCCCACGTCGATGTAACGGCCGGCCGTGACGTTGTGGAAGACGCGGTTGAGGACCACGTCCTCGAAGTTCTGGGCGTAGGAGATCATCGCGGCGGCGACTCCGGGGGCGGATGGGTGGGACGGGCGAAAAGGCCGACTCGTTAGGCGGCCTTGTGGATGACGAGGGCGATCGAGGTCGAGGCGTATCCGGCGAGATTGAGCCGGAGGTGCTTGATCCGGGCGGGCGGATCGGTGGCCCACTGGTGGTAGGGGGGCACGTCGATCACTCGGTCGAGCGGGTGGCTGCCCGGATCGAGGTCGATCGGCTCGACGCGGTGCCCGCGGTCGGTGAGCCGGCGGCAGACCGCCTCCACGTCCCGCAGCCGGTAGATCACGCACGGCCCGTCGGCCAGCGTGGCGTCGTTGCTGGTGAGATTGAACTCGGTGGTGTGGACGGCCACGCCGCCGGGCCGCAGGCAGTCCATCTGCCGCTCCAGGAACCGCAGCCCGAGGTCGAGATCGCCGCAGTGCTCGAAGGAGCAGGTCGACCAGGTGAAGTCGTAGCCGCCGAGGTCGGACGGGATGTGGTTCATGTCCACGGGGCGGTAGGTGACCTGGTCGCGAAACACCCGGTCCGGGCAGAGCCCGGCGGCGTTGAGGGCCTCGAGGTTCCCGACCCACTGGCCCGAGGCCGCCCACGGCCGGTTCCGCTCGTCGTCACCCGGCAGGTCGGTGGCCGTGATCCGGCAGCCGTGCGCCGCGAACAGGGCGGGCAGCTTCTCGGCGCCCACGGCGAAGCCCAGCCCGGTCCGGCCGGGTCGCAGCATGCCGCGCTCGTCGAGCGCCTGGCAGAGGAACGCCAGCTCCCAGAGCTTGCGATGGGCCCGCCAGGGCTCCCGCAGCCGCTCCGCCCAGCCGCGGAACGCCGCCGAGTCGAGCGTGGCGAATCGGCACAGCTGCGACACGAGCCCCACGCCCTCGGCCGCGCGGGCCGCCGGGGCCGCGTGCAGCCGGGGTTCGGTCCGCACGAACGACCCCGTGCGGATGTCGGGCAGCGGCGCGGGCGGCTGCCCGGCCGGGGCCTTCCAGAGCCTGCGGATCTTGTTCAGGAGTGATGCCATGCGTCGCTTCCGGTCGGGGCGGGCGGTGGTCGATCGTGCGTCTCAGGCGGCCCGCCGCATGCGGCCGGACTCCCGCTCGGCGAGGGCCTGCTCCCGCGCGGCCAGTTCCAGGTCGGACTCGACCATCATGTCGACGAGCTGCTCGAAGCTCGTCTGCGGCAGCCAGCCGAGCCGCTTGCGGGCCTTCGTGCTGTCGCCGAGCAGGAGGTCCACCTCCGCCGGCCGGTAGTACCGCGGGTCGATCGCCACGTGGTCACGGTAGTCGAGCCCCAGCCGCGAGAACGTCTTCTCGCAGAATTCCCGGACCGAATAGAGCTCGTTCATCGCCACGACGTAATCGTCGGGCTTGTCCTGCTGCAGCATCCGCCACATCGCCTCGACGTAGTCGCCGGCGAAGCCCCAGTCCCGCTGGGCGTCGAGGTTGCCGAGGAACAGCTTGTCCTGCAGGCCCAGCTTGATCCGCGTGGCGGCCCGCGTGATCTTCCGCGTGACGAAGGTCTCGCCGCGGCGCGGGCTCTCGTGGTTGAAGAGGATGCCGCACGAGGCGTGCAGGCCGTAGCTCTCCCGGTAGTTGACCGTGATCCAGTGGCTGTACAGCTTGGCCACGCCATAGGGGCTGCGCGGGTAGAACGGCGTCGACTCCTTCTGCGGGGTCTCGACCACCTTGCCGTACATCTCCGAGCTCGACGCCTGGTAGAAGCGGATCTGTTCGCCCGTGTCGTCCTGCACGTCGCGGATCGCCTCCAGCAGGCGGAGCGTGCCCACGGCGGTCACGTCGGCGGTGTAGGCGGGCTGGTCGAAGCTCACCCGGACGTGGCTCTGCGCGGCGAGGTTGTAGACCTCGTGCGGGCGGATCTCCCGGATCAGCCGGACGAGGCCGTTGCCGTCGGAGAGATCGCCGTAGTGCAGGGTGAGCTGGGGCTTGTCGCCGAAGATGAGGTGCTCGATCCGCTGCGTGCCGAAGGTGCTCGACCGGCGGCGCAGGCCGTGCACCTCGTACCCCTTGGCGATCAGCAACTCCGCGAGGTAGGAGCCATCCTGACCCGTGACACCCGTGACCAAGGCACGCCGCTGCATCGATGACTCTCCCGTGTGGTGACTGCGCCGGGACTGGCCGTGTCCGCGCCGATGCGGCGACGGAACTCATCTCGTCCATTTCCGGGGGAGGGACCGTAGCAACCCGCCACGGGCGGCGAAATGCCAGTTTCGGCGCGGGCGCCGCGCCGCCCGGGCGGCGGGCACGCCCGGCCGCGCGCCGGCCGCGGCGTTCAGCCGCCGTCGATGACCCGCGCGTAGACGTCGGCGTAACGGCGGGCGGTGGCGGCCCAGGAAAAGCCGGCCGCATGGGCCTTGAGCCGGTCGGCGGCGGCCGGATCGGCGCGGTGCCGGGCCAGCCCCTCCCGGTACGCGGCGGCCAGTGCCGCCGGCTCGTAGCCGTCGAAGTAGGTGGCCAGGTCCCCGGCCACCTCCGGCAGGCTCGTGCGGCGCGAGACGAACACGGGCCGACCGCACTGCATCGCCTCCAGCACCGGAAACCCGAAGCCTTCGGTGAGCGACGGAAACAGGAACGCCTCGCAGTGCTCGTAGAGCCACTGCCGGTCCTCGTCGGACACCTCGCCGGGCAGGATCACCCGGCCGCCCAGCCCCCGCCGCGCCACCTCGCGTTCGAGGAACTCGCCGTACGGCGTGGTCTTCTTGCCCGCGATGACCAGCCGGGCGTCGGGCACCGACTCGAGCAGGCCGAACAGGGCGTGGAAGTTCTTGTGCGGCAGGCAGTTGCCGATCGAGAGCAGGAAGGGGCCGGCGGGCACGTACGCCGGCCGCGCCGTCGCCGACGCCGTGGGCGGCGACACCGCCAGCGGCACGACGTGCACCGGACGGCCGCCGAGATCGACGTGCTCGGCCACGTCCGCGGCGACATAGGCGGAGTCGGCCACGATCGCCGCGGCCCGATCGACTTTCCTTTGGATGTCGGCGAGCTTGCGGTCGATCTCCTCGGAGCGGACGGTGTCCGGGGACTCGTGGAGGAAGTTGAGGTCGTGGATCGTCAGCACGACCGGCACCCGGTCGTCGAGCGGCAGGTACTTCGACATCTGGCTGGTGACGTGCCACACGCGCACCCGCGGGGCGGGCAGCAGCGGCCGGACGAGCGGCCTGTAGAGGCGGCGCAGGGCCTCCTTGTTCCACGGCGAGACCGTGATCACCTCGAAGCCGCCGCCGGGAAAGTACCGCGCGGCGCCGGCCGGCAGGAGGAACACCGGCTGGAAGCGGCCGCCGGCGACCTCGAGGAGTTCCCGGCCGAGGTGGAGCGAGTACCGTCCCAGGCCACAGTTGATGTGGCGGAGCTTCTCGAGATCGATGACGACGCGTGGCAGGCTCATGGGCACCGCAGGATCCGGACAGCGCGGATCGGCGGGGCCATCTTCCCGCCTGCCGCGGCCGTTGCCCAGTCCGGCCGGGCCTCCGCGCCCGCTTGGAAGCGGGCGGGGTTCCTGCCATAGTGGTGCCCGCCGGGCCGCGAGCGGGCGGTCCGTTCCACCCCTCACCCCCCAGCCGAGCACGCACGCCCCATGAAGATCCACGAATATCAGGCCAAGGAACTGCTGCGCACCGCCGGGGTCCCGGTGCTCACCGGCCGCGTGGCCCGCACGCCGGAGGAGGCCGCCGCCGCGTTCACGGCACTCGGCACGCCCGTCTGCGCCGTGAAGGCGCAGATCCACGCCGGCGGTCGCGGCAAGGGGCAGGTGCAGGGGTCGGGCCAGCGGGGCGTGGAGCTGGCGAAGTCGGCCGACGACGCGGCGCGGATCGCCAAGGGTCTGCTCGGCAACACGCTCGTGACGATCCAGACCGGCCCCGAGGGGCAGGTGGTGCGGCAGGTGTTCGTGGAGAGCGGCTGCGCGATCGACCGGGAACTGTACGCCGCGGTGCTCGTCGATCGGCGGGTCGGGTCGCCGGTGCTGATCGCCAGCACCGCCGGCGGCATGGACATCGAGCAGGTCGCCCACGACACCCCGGAACTGATCCTCAGCGAACCCTTCGACGCCGACCGGGGGCTGGCCGGCTATCAGGCCAGGCTGCTGGCGGCGAAGCTCGGCCTGCCGACGGCGAGCTGGCGGCACGCCGAGACCTTCTTCCGCAGGCTGTGCGCCGCGTTCGTGTCGCTCGACGCGTCGCTGGTGGAGATCAACCCGCTGGTGCTCACGAAGGACGGGGCCCTGGTGGCGCTCGACGCCAAGATGACGTTCGACGACAACGCCCTGTTCCGCCACAAGGACATCCTCGGGCTGCGGGACGAGGCGGAGGAGGAGCCGGCCGAGACGCGGGCCGCCGCGGCGGGCCTCTCCTACGTCAAGCTCAACGGCACGATCGGCTGCCTGGTCAACGGCGCCGGGCTGGCCATGAGCACGATGGACCTCGTCAAGCTGCACGGCGGCCAGCCGGCCAACTTCCTCGACGTCGGCGGCGGCGCCGACGTCCACCAGGTGACCGAGGCGTTTCGCATCATCCTCTCCGACCCGCACGTGAAGGCCATCCTGGTCAACATCTTCGGCGGCATCATGCGGTGCACCACGATCGCGACCGCCATCGTGGAGGCCTCGAAGTCTGTCGGCTTCACGGTGCCGCTGGTCGTGCGGCTGGAAGGCACCGAGGTGGAGGAGGGCAAGAAGATCCTCGCCGCCAGCGGCACGGCGATCATCACCGCCGACGGCCTCACCGACGCCGCCCGCAAGGTGGTGGCCGCGGCCAGCGCCGCCTGACGCCGCACCGACCCCGTCCCGCCAGTCGTCCCCGAGTGTTCCGTTCCGCTTCCGAAGGCAGATCCCATGAGCATCCTCGTCGATCGCGACACCCGCGTCATCTGTCAGGGCATCACCGGAAAGGTGGGCGAGTTCCACACCCGCGGCTGCCTCGACTACGGCACCCGCATGGTGGGCGGCGTGACGCCGGGCAAGGCGGGCGAGACCGTCGCCGGCCTGCCGGTGTTCAACACGGTCGCCGAGGCACGGGACGCCACCGGCGCGAACGCCACCATGATCTTCGTGCCTCCCGCCTTCGCGGCCGACGCGATCCTCGAGGCGGTGGCCGCCGGCATCGAACTGGTGATCGCGATCACCGAAGGCATCCCGGTGCTCGACATGGCCCGCGTGATGCCGGTCGTGAAGGCGTCGCGGAGCCGGCTCGTCGGCCCGAACTGCCCGGGGGTGATCACGCCCGGGCAGTGCAAGATCGGCATCATGCCCGGCTACATCCACACGCCCGGTCACGTCGGCGTGATGAGCCGATCGGGCACGCTCACCTACGAGGCGGTCTGGCAGCTGACGCAGCTGGGCCACGGCCAGAGCACGTGCGTCGGCCTGGGTGGCGACCCGCTCGTGGGCTCGAGCTTCGTCGACATCCTCGGCCTGTTCGAGGCCGATCCCGACACCCACGCCATCCTCATGATGGGCGAGATCGGCGGTTCCGCGGAGGAGGAGGCGGCGGCGTTCGTGAAGCAGCACGTCACGAAGCCCGTGGCGGCGTTCATCGCCGGCCGCACCGCGCCCCCCGGCAAGCGGATGGGGCACGCCGGGGCGATCATCTCCGGGGGCAAGGGGACCGCGGAGGCGAAGCTGGAGGCCCTGCGGGATGCCGGCATCGAGGTCGCCGACAGCCCGGCCGACATGGGGCAGGCACTGGTGCGCGCGATCAACAAGCGGGGCTAGTGGTCCGCCCTCGCCGGACCGTGTCGCCAGCGGCGGGGTCGGCACGTCGTCACGCCCCGCCTTCTGGATCGGGATGCGGGCCGGTCTACACTGGTGCCATGAACGTCAGCCTCTTCATTCCCTGCTTCGTGGACCAGATGACCCCGCAGGTGGGCCTCGCGGTGGCGACGGTCCTCGAGCGGCTCGGTCACGCGGTGGAATTCCGTCCGACGCAGACCTGCTGCGGCCAGCCGAGCTTCAACTCCGGCTTCTGGGACGAGGCCCGCACGGTCGCGATCCACGCGCTCGACGTGTTCGCCGGCGCCGAGGCGGTGGTGGGGCCGAGCGGCTCCTGCGTGGCGATGATGCGCGTGTTCTACCCCGAATTGCTCGCGGGCACGCCGCACGAGACCGCGGCCCTCGACCTGGCGGGCCGCACCTTCGAGTTCGGCGAGTTTCTGGTGCGGAAGCTGGGCGTGACGGACGTGGGGGCGCGGTTCCCGCACCGTGTCACCTACCACGACGGCTGCCACGGGCTGCGGGAGCTGCGGGTGCGGGACGAGCCGCGGATGCTGCTCAGGGCGGTCCGCGACCTGGAACTCGTCGAGTGCGACGAGCCGGAGAGCTGCTGCGGCTTCGGCGGCCTGTTCAGCGTGAAGTTCCCGATGATCTCGACCGCGATGGCCGAGGTGAAGGGCGGATCGCTCGACCGCACCGGATGCGACTACATCGTGTCGAGCGATCCCAGCTGCCAGCTGCAGCTCGACGGCTGGCTGTCGTCCAACGGACGGCGGATCCGCACGGTGCACCTGGCGGAGGTGCTCGCCGGCACGGCCGGGTGACGCGGGCCGCGTCAGGGCCGCTTCTTCTTCTTCAGCGGGGGCGGCGCGACGGGGGCCGCGGTGGAGGGCGGCGGAGGGGGCGGCGCGGGCGCGACGTTCATCGCTTCGTCGACGGCCACGACCGACATCGCCTCCTTGCCCCAGGCGTGGAGGCGGTAGCGTTCGAGGAGCCCGATGTCCCGGACGCCGTTGCCGCTGGGGTCGTCGAGGACGAGCCGGGCCGTGAACTTCTTGTCGTGGTCGGTGTCGAGGTACGGCTCGCCGTCGTCGTAGCTCCTGTTGCCGTTGGTGTCGGCGAAGGGCTCGCTCCAGTGCAGCGTGACGGGCGGTGCCGGAGGCGGTTCGGGCGCGGCGTCGCCGTTTCGCTCGCGGGCGGCCGGCGTGCCGGCGGCGTCATGGCCGGCCGCGGCGGTCGTCGCGCCCGGCGAGGGTGGCTCGGGGACGGTGACCGGCGGCGGCACCTTTCCGGGCTCGCCGTCGAGCAGAATCGCCCGCCGCGCGTCGTCCGGCTCCACGCAGCGGGCGAAGGTGCGGAGCAGCCGCGTACCCATGTCGTACCGCAACAGCGACCCGTCGATGCGGAACTGCGCGGGCACCGGCGCGACCGACATGGCCACCAGGAACGTTCCCGCGACGATCATGCCCGCCATCGCGCCCACCACGCCGCCCCCCAGCTTGTCGACCGCGGGCACGAATCGGACGACGTCGGCGGGCACGTACTCCCCGACCGCCAGGCGGATGCCGACGGCGGCGGCCGCCAGCAGCAGGCCGAAGGCGGCGGGAAAGGCGTAGACGGCGGGCAGTTCGAAGGAGACGAGCAGTTCCGCGAGCGGCGCGGCGAACGCCAGCGCCACGACGAACGATGCCAGCGCGTGCAGGCCCGCCAGCGTGGCCAGGAACAGCCCGTTCTGCACCCCGTACACCGCCAGCGCCAGCACGAGCCCGCCCACGAGCAGGTCCCCGAAGCCTTGCAGCAGACTCGCCGCCCACAACGTCACCATGTTCGCTCCGTCGGATGCGTCACCGGCACAGGATCGTCGCCCGCTCGACGGCCACTCACTTGGTCACCCGCACGATCTCGTTGATGCTCGTGATGCCCGCCAGCACCTTGGCGATGCCCGCCTCCTGGAGCGTGCGGGTGCCCGCCTTGCGGGCGGCGGCGCGGATCGCCTGGATCGACGGGTGCCCCACCAGCAGGTCGCGGATGGCGTTGTCGAAGACGAGCAGCTCGTGCACGCCGGTGCGGCCCTTGTAGCCGGTGCCGTGGCAGGCCGGGCAGCCCTTCTCCCGGTAGATCGTGACCTCCTTCTCGTCCGGCACGCCCAGCTTCTGCCGGAAGTCGGGGGGGGCCGGGTACGGTTCCTTGCACTTGGCACAGAGGACGCGGACGAGCCGCTGCGCCAGCACGGCGGTGACGGCCGACTGCATGAGCGTGGTGTCGATGCCGATGTCGAGCAGCCGCGTGACCGTGGTCGCCGTGTCGTTGGCGTGCAGGGTGGTGAACACGAAGTGCCCGGTGAGCGCCGCCTGCATGGCGATCTCGGCGGTCTCCTTGTCGCGGATCTCGCCCACGAGGATCACGTCCGGATCCTGCCGCAGCACCGACCGGAGGATCTTCGCGAACGTCAGGTCGGCGGCGTTGTTGACGGCCGTCTGCGAGATGTTCTCCAGCTGGTACTCGATCGGGTCCTCGATCGTGACGATGTTGCGGGCCAGCACGTCGATCTCGCCCAGCGCCACGTAGAGGGTCGTCGTCTTGCCGGAGCCGGTCGGGCCGCAGACGATGAGCATGCCGTGCGGCTGCTGGATGATGCCCTGCAGGCTCTTGAGCATCGAGTCCCGCATGCCGAGGGAGGCCAGCCCGCCCTTGATGACGCCGGAGTCGGCGTCGAGCAGCCGCAGCGCCATCTTCTCGCCGAAGTTCGTGGGCCCGGAGGCCGCCCGGACGTCGAACTTCCGTCCCGATTTCACCAGCGCGAAGGTGCCGTCCTGGGGACGGCGGCGCTCCGCGATGTCCATGTCGGCGCAGACCTTGATCGCCGACACGAGCGCCTTGCCCGCCGGCCCCTTGATCGTCGAGACGTTCTGCATGATGCCGTCGATGCGGCAGCGGACGAGCAGCTCGTCGGCGGCCTTCGGCTCGAAGTGGATGTCGGTCGAACGCAGTTCGATCGCCTTGTCGAAGATCTGCTGCGCCGACTTCACCGCCTTGGAGGCCTCGCGATCGAGGCCGTCGTTCCCCTGGCCGTCGACCGGCGTGCCGTCCTTCTTGAGGATGACGACCGCGGTGTTGGCCTCGCGGGCCGCCGGCCCGCCGTGGGCCGGCAGCAGCTTCTCCACGTACTCTTCCATGCCCACCTGCCGCGCGGCCGCGAGGAGCACCTTGCGGGCGAAGCGGCGGGAGAGCAGGGTGCGGGTCGACGGGGCCTTGGTGTCGCGGTAGACGACGTAGCCGACGAGCCCCACGGGCATGACGACCAGGAACAG
>Ga0214917_10002150_pt1 | contig 24475 bp, 20 predicted proteins | sample LL_1208_BB_MetaG_FD_177983 | JGI IMG/M metagenome (GOLD analysis project Ga0214917, IMG submission 177983) | Freshwater microbial communities from Lake Lanier, Atlanta, Georgia, United States - LL_1208_BB | ecosystem: Environmental > Aquatic > Freshwater > Lake | place: USA: Georgia | collected...
CTCTCGTGTTCTCTAGTTCTTTGTCACGGTGACTTCATCACCATCGATGTTGACGTGAAAAGTTGTTGCAGGAGCAGTCGCTGGCGGCGTTGCTACTGCGCCAGTTCGAATATCAAATTGCGCCCCGTGAAGCCAACATTCAATAAGTGGGCCATCCATCTCACCCTCACTCAATGATGCCTCGGAGTGAGTGCAGGTATCGGATATCGCATAAACGCGCTCTTCAAAGAGGGCCACGCAGACTGGAGTTCCCTCAACCATCACCAATTTTGGAACACCTGGAGTTAGTTCACTCTTCGCAAATGTCGCTGTCATACATGCACCTGCGAGAGCTCGCGATCAATTCGGGCCATCAAGCGCTCTTCAATGGTGTCAATTTTGATATTTCGTAAGAGCTCTGCAAAGAATCCGCGTAGCACCAATCGACGAGCTTCCGTTGATGGAATACCCCGTGACATGAGATAGAAGAGCTGATCGTCATCAAATCTTCCGGTCGCGCTCGCGTGACCGGCGCCAACGATTTCGCCAGTTTCAATTTCAAGATTGGGAACTGAATCAGCGCGCGCGCCATCAGAGAGTAAGAGATTTCGATTGAGCTCGTAGGTGTCAGTCCCCACAGCGCTTGGACGAATTGCAACATCACCAAACCAAACTGTACGAGCTGATTCACCTAGTAGCGCACCTTTGTACGTGACTCGAGATCGGCAATGTGGTTTGTCATGCTCGACATGCACTCGATGCTCAAGGTGTTGTCCACTTGTAGCAAAATAAAGACCATATGCATCGACCTCACCGCCAGTTGCTAAGAAATTAACGCGCGGTAGAAGTCGAACTGTTGCGCCGCCAAGGGTTACCTCAATCAAAGTGAGTTTCGCATCTTTCCCGATAATTGCCTGATGGCGACCTAAGTGCGTTGCATCGTTTTCCCACTCTTGAAGTGAGATAAAAGTGAGGTGGGCTCCTTCGGCTAATTCGATCTCAATATCTTCAGAGAGAAGAGTTGAACCTGAATTATGAATAATTACCGTGGCTTGAGAATGTCGACCAGCTTTCACTGAAATTCTCTCGTAATTTGTCTGCGCGAGTGAAGCGCCTGCTCGATCAATAACTACTGGTTCGGAAACGCGCTCATCTGCTGGAATTTCTACAGACAATAAATTCTCAGCCTTATTAATGGCAGTAGCGGCCGCAAAATCCTCTGGAGCGATTACTGGCGAAGATCCTGAATCGTTTGAAACTTTTACACCATTAGGCGCCGAAACATTACTAACAAGGCTCGAGCCAACATCCACACTGCCATCAAGTAACCCAATAATTTTCGATAGCGGAGTAAATCGCCACGCCTCTTCTCGGCCGGTAGGTAACGTTAATTGCGCAGTTGTCATTAACCGACTGCTCCTTCCATTTGCAATTCAATGAGTCGGTTTAGCTCAAGTGCATATTCCATCGGAAGTTCTCGCGCGATTGGCTCAACGAATCCGCGCACAATCATCGCCATTGCCTCATCTTCAGAGAGGCCACGCGACATTAAATAGAAAAGTTGATCATCGCTGATTTTGGAAACTGTTGCCTCGTGCCCCATTTGGACGTCATCTTCACGAACATCAACATAAGGATAAGTATCTGAACGGGAAATAGTGTCAATTAAAAGGGCATCGCATTTCACCGTGCTCTTTGAGTGATGCGCCCCTTCCTCCACTTTAACGAGTCCGCGGTAAGAAGTTCGGCCACCGCCACGGGCCACGGATTTGCTGATAATCGTTGAGGAGGTGTGTGGCGCCGCGTGCACCATCTTTGCTCCTGCATCTTGATGTTGACCTTCACCAGCAAAGGCGATGGAGAGCGTCTCACCTTTGGAATGCTCTCCCATGAGGAAGACAGCTGGATACTTCATCGTCACTTTGGAACCGATATTTCCATCAATCCACTCCATAGTCGCACCCTCTTGGCAAACCGCTCGTTTAGTTACCAAGTTGTAGACATTGTTTGACCAGTTTTGGATCGTTGTGTACCGAACTCGTGCATTTTTCTTCACGATGATCTCTACTACTGCAGAGTGCAACGAGTCAGAAGAGTAGATCGGTGCAGTGCATCCCTCTACGTAGTGCACATAAGAATCTTCGTCAGCGATGATGAGCGTACGTTCAAACTGCCCCATGTTTTCGGTATTAATACGGAAATAGGCCTGGAGTGGAATTTCGACATGAACGCCCTTGGGGACATAAACAAAGGAGCCACCTGACCAGACAGCGGAATTCAGTGCAGCGAATTTATTGTCTCCAACTGGAATAACGGTGCCGAAATACTCTTTAAAAATATCTTCATGTTCGCGAAGAGCGGTGTCGGTGTCTAAAAAGAGCACTCCCTGCGCTTCAAGATCTTCCCGAATTGAGTGGTAGACGACTTCTGATTCATATTGCGCAGCAACGCCAGCAATGAGTCGATTCTTTTCAGCTTCTGGTATTCCAAGGCGGTCATAAGTATTTTTAATATCATCAGGCAACTCTTCCCATGAGGTTGCTTGTTTCTCTGTTGAACGAACGAAGTATTTGATGTCATCAAATTTAATTCCTGATAAATCAGAGCCCCACTCGGGCATCGGCTTCTTCCCAAAGAGCGATAAGCCCTTTAGGCGGAGATTGAGCATCCATTCTGGCTCACTCTTTTTTGCAGAGATATCCCGAACCACTTCTTCATTAAGGCCACGACGAGAGTTCGCGCCGACATCATTAGCATCCGACCAACCATATTGATACTTACCAATTCCTTCTAACTCTGGATGTGTAGTTGCGCTCATGCGGTTACCCCTCTAGCTCTCTGGTTGTCTTGCCGGTTTTAGTGCTGGTTTTAACTTTGACGTCGATCTTGTTCTTTGGAATAACTGTGGTGCAGACACCATCCCCATGTGCGATAGTTGCCAAACGTTGAACATGTGTTCCAAGAATTTTTGCAAAAACTTCAGTCTCGGTCTCGCAGAGTTGAGGGAATTCCGCTGCAACGTGGGCGATAGGACAGTGATGTTGACAGAGCTCAACACCAATCGGCACGTTGTGAACGTTTGCCGCATACCCTTCAGCGGTGAGAAACTCGGCGAGCGCATTTGGTGAGAGATCAATTGACTGTGATGGCGCTTTTGATTTCCGTTGCATGTGGAACTTGCGCTCCATGTCTTCAGCTCGAGCGCGAGCAAAAGCGCTCACTCCCTCAAGGCCTGAGATGGCTACCTCGCTTTGCGCGATGAAGCGAAGCGCGGAGATTGCTAAGTCATCGTAAGAGTGCTCGAAAGATGCTCTTCCTAAATCTGTCATCACAAAAACTTTGGAAGGTCGTCCGCGGCCAATATTTTTTGAACTGACTCGCGGTTCGCGCGCTTCAATGATGCCTTCGTCAACGAGCGCGTCGAGATGGCGGCGAATTCCCGCTGGGGTAATCCCTAATCTCTCTGAGAGGGTAAGGGTGCTCGAGGGGCCATTCTCCAAAATGGAGCGAGCTATCGCCTCTCGGGTCTTGATCTCAGGGGTAGCTAATTTCACAACGATATTGTGTCGTAATTCGCTACTCGCTGCCACTTACGAAGGCTCATGAGAGAGTCGGCTCGACTAGGCTCCACGCTTATGACGACGACATTGGTCAGTAGAGCACTCGTTCTCCTCACCCGAGCCCTCGTGGTCGCCCAATCAGCGCTTGTCGTCACTGGTGGCGCTGTCCGATTAACTAAATCGGGGTTGGGGTGTCCTACCTGGCCTGAATGCGCCCCGGGCTCCTTCCTCCCCTCGCCCCACCAGGCAGAAGATCCGCTTAATATCTGGATCGAATTTATCAATAGACTCCTAACCTTCCTCCTCTTTGCAATAGCGGTCGCAACGCTAATTGCCGTTATTCGAAGTAAACGTAAAGACCTACGCCTTCTTGCTGCGCTACAAATTCTCGGAATTCTCGGTCAAGGGGTCGTTGGTGGGATAACTGTTCTCACCAAACTACATCCCGCTGCAGTTGGCTCCCATTTCATTCTCTCTATCGCTCTGATTGCCGGCGCAGTTTCACTAGGAGAGCGCGCCAAGAGATACCCCAGTCGAGGCGAGGTAGCTCCTGTCGCCCGGAATATCGTTCGTGGCTTACTTCTCCTTGGATTGATAGTGATCACTTTGGGAATCGTTGTTACCGGTAGTGGTCCGCACGCAGGAGATGTAGCCGCACCTCGATTTGGTTTCGAAATTCGCACCGTAGCGTGGCTCCATGCCGATTTCGTCATTGCATTTATCGGCCTTCTCGTCGCGTATTTATTGTTGCTCCATTTTGCGCCCGTTGTGGATGATGAAACGATGAAATCTGCACGGACGAAAGAGGCCCGAATACTTCTCACCATTACTTTGGCGCAAGGAGCGATTGGCTATATCCAATACTTCACGGGAGTACCCGAGCTGCTCGTAATGGCCCACCTTGTTGGCGTAGCTATTCTCTGGAGCGCCCTGGTTCGCCATGCGATTCGCGCCAGCGCTTTCGGGTCGCCCAAGAGCCTTACCGGCTAGGTCAAACGGTTTTGGGCGAGTTGCTCCCGCGCGCTCCTAAGTGCTTTAGATAGGGTCGCAATGTGTCTACTTCGATAACCAATCCAAGGCGCACCAATAGCTCAATAACAATCCCCGATTGGGTGGAGTTAGATAACCGAGCAATTGTTTACGGGCGGGCGCTCGCCGCTGATGCGGTTCAACGCGCCGGCAATGGCCATCCAGGCACGGCAATGGCGCTTGCGCCAGCTGCATATCTACTCTTTCAAAAGCATTTGCGACACAATCCCAACGATCCCAAGTGGGTTGCGCGCGATCGATTCATTCTTTCATGCGGACATTCATCATTAACTTTGTATACCCAGCTTCTCTATTCTGGTTATGGATTAGTGCTTGAAGATTTAAAGAGCTTTCGAAAAATGGGTTCAAGAACTCCAGGTCATCCGGAGTATGGACACACAGTCGGAGTTGAAACTACAACAGGTCCGCTAGGACAAGGCATCTCCAACGGCGTCGGAATGGCGATGGCTGCGCGCTATGAACGAGGATTGTTAGATCCCGATGCGCCGAAGAATAAAAGTATTTTTGATCATTACATCTATGTCCTCGCCTCAGATGGAGATTTACAAGAGGGTGTGAGCGCTGAAGCTTCCTCACTTGCTGGTTTACAGAAGCTTCATAACTTGATTGTCATTTATGATGATAACGACATCACCATTGAAGGAAATATCTCCCTGGCCTTTAGAGAAGATGTCGATGCACGTTATCGCGCCTACGGCTGGAATGTACTCAATGTAAATACCGCAACTGATGGCAGCGTTGATATCCAAGCGCTACATCTCGCGCTCGAAGCGGCGCGCGCTCAAGCAGAGAAACCAACGCTGATCCGCCTCAAAAGTGTCATTGCTTGGCCAGCTCCAGCCTTACAGGGATCCTCTAAATCTCACGGAGCGGCGCTCGGAAAAGATGAAGTTGCGGCAACAAAAGTGGCTCTTGGATTAAACCCTGAAGAGGATTTCCAATTGCCGGATGAGGTCCTGACGCACGTGAGAAAAGTCAGCGAGCGCGGCGCAGCTCTTCATCAAGAGTGGATGGTGCAATATTCTGCGTGGCGAAAAGCGCATCCAGCGCGAGCGCAAGTTCTCGACCGAATGGAATCAGGAGCGATTAACGAATCTATCCTCAAGGAGATTCGCGCGGAGTTTTCTCATGAAAAAGAGCTCTCTACCCGTAAAGCATCAGGCGACACAATCGCGAAAATCGGCGCACTTCTTCCAGAATTTTGGGGAGGATCTGCAGATCTCGCCGAGAGCAATAACACCACAATCGAAGGTGGCGGAGATTTTCTTCCCGAGAATCCCTATGGCCGGATAATCCACTTTGGCATCCGTGAACATGCAATGGGTTCGCTAATGAATGGCATCGCGCTCCATGGTGGAACGCGAATCTTTGGTGGAACTTTCCTAGTCTTTAGCGATTACATGCGACCAGCAGCTCGATTAGCTGCGTTGATGAAGCTGCCGGTGACTTTTATCTGGAGCCACGACTCAATTGGCCTTGGTGAGGATGGTCCAACACATCAACCAATTGAACATACCGCAGCCCTGCGAGTCATTCCAGGCTTTGCCGTAATTCGTCCCGCTGATGCCAATGAAGTGGCAGTTGCATGGCGAGAGATTCTTACTCGAAATTCTCCAGCAGCCCTCTTGCTATCGCGCCAGAATTTGCCCGTATTTAATCGAAGTGAAGTTGCCGACGCGGACGGTGTAGGTAAAGGCGCATACATTCTTCATGAACCTGCCAAGACTCCCGATGGCATCATCATCGCCACTGGTTCAGAAGTTGCGCTGGCAATGACCGCTGCAGATCTTGCCGCTACCCAGGGGCTTAATCTTCGAGTTGTCAGCGCCCCATGCCTGGAATGGTTTAACCAACAGAGCAGCGAGTATCGAGAGAGCGTTCTCCCCCGATCGATAGCAGCGCGCGTTAGCGTAGAAGCAGGAGTTGGGATGGGTTGGCGGGAATATGTGGGCAGCTCGGGCGAAATACTCTCTCTCGAACATTTTGGAGCTTCGGCCTCCGGACCGGAACTCTTTAAAGAATATGGTTTTACTCCAGAGAATATTCTCGCCTTGATGAAGAAATCACTCGCTGCAACAGGTAGCAAGTAGCGAGACCTTTGCCTATGACTTCGGCTTTAGCACAGATTTCCCAGTTGGGAACCTCGGTCTGGCTCGATGATTTATCTCGTTCACGCCTTATCAATACCGAACTTGCACCTGAAAAATCTCTAGTCCACTTAACCCAGAGCGCTCACGTTGTTGGCGTAACTACTAATCCAGCAATCTTTGCCAACGCGCTTAAAGATGCCCAAACATATTCCGAAGCGATAGCAATGCTCCGTGGCAAAAGTGCCGATGAAGCGATTCGACTAATTACCACAGAAGATGTCCGACTAGCATGTGATCAGCTTCACGATATCTTTGAGAGTACCTCTGGAGTTGATGGCAGAGTAAGTATCGAAGTTGATCCGAGGTTGGCACACAAAGAGCGCGAGACAATTGTTCAGGCTCGAGAGTTGTGGCGTGAAGTAGACCGAAAGAATCTATTTATCAAAGTGCCTGCGACAAAGGCTGGGTTGCCAGCGATCACAACGTTGATTCGTGAGGGAATATCCGTCAACGTGACATTGATATTTTCCCTGGAGCGTTACCGTGAAGTATTAATGGCATACCTACACGGACTAGAGGCGCGATTAGCTGATGGCAGTTCACTAGATGGCATTCAATCCGTGGCATCCTTCTTTGTTAGTCGAGTGGATTCGGCCATCGACCCAATTCTTGATCAACTAAATCACCCACGGGCTAACCAATTGCGCGGTAGCGCTGCGGTAGCAAATGCGCGCTTGGCCTATCAGATTTTTGAAGAGGTCACTGCAACTGATCGCTGGAAAAAAATTGCAGAAGTGGGTGGCGCCGTACAACGCCCACTCTGGGCATCAACTGGAGTGAAAGATAAGGCATACCACCCAGCGAAATATGTGGTGGAGTTACTAGCGCCGGACACAGTCAACACCATGCCAGAGGGCACAATTTACGCCGCTAAAGAATTCGATGGTGAAGTGAAAAATACAATTGCGGGTAGTTATATCGAAGCCCATAAAGTATTTGCGGAATTATCCGAGCTAGGCATCTCTTACGATGCGGTGGTGAATGAACTTGAACGCGATGGCATTGCGAAATTTAACGATGCCTGGGAAGCGCTCATAAATACAATCACGGCTCAACTATGACTCTCTCACTTAACGATGCGAGTAAACGACTTGCGGAGAAAGATGAAACGTTGTGGGGATCGGCTGCCCGCGCAACAGCTCGCGAGCGATTGGGTTGGATAGATCTTCCAGAAAATTCTCGCCATCTACTACCAGCTCTGGATGCACTTGCAGCATGGGCGCGAAGTAACCACTTAACCAGAATTGTGCTCTCCGGGATGGGCGGCTCATCGTTAGCGCCTGAAGTGATTGCAATCCAAAATAACCGCGAGCTAATACTTCTTGATTCAACCCATCCTGTTGATGTGAGGAACGCACTCGATCCTGATCCCTCGCAAACCATTTTTGTCATCTCGTCAAAATCTGGTCAAACCATCGAAACGCTTTCGCACCTCAAGGCAATCGTGAAAAGAATCCACGATGCAACTCTTCCGCTATCTGATCACGTTGTGGTCATCTCGGATCCAGGTTCGCCACTTGAGGATTGGGCCAGCGAACATGGCGTGAGGTTTTTCGGCGGTGACGCCCACGTGGGTGGGCGCTTTAGCGCGCTCTCGATATTTGGACTTTTACCCAGCGCCTTGCTCGGAATCGATTGCGCAGAACTGCTTGATGATGGAGCTGATATGAAGGCAGAAATTATTAATGCTCATAATTCAGGCTCGACTAACCCAGCGATAGTTTTGGCTAAGGAAATTTTGGCGCACCAACCATTTCTTCAGTTACCCGTAAATCCCCTAAGTGACTGGATTGAACAACTTATTGCAGAATCAACTGGTAAAGATGGAATCGGAATCACACCAATAGTCTCAGCCCATTTCAATGCGATGAGCACCCCTGCTGTTGCTGACTCTTTCAAGGCTCCTTTGGGAGGAAGTTTTTATCTGTGGGAGTGGACGACAGCGCTATTGGGTGCCGCTCTTGGTGTTAATGCCTTTGATCAGCCAAATGTTTCCAGCGCAAAGGAGGCAACTAATAATGCTCTTGCCGCATTGATTTCTCATTCAAAAGTAGAATCGAGTGAAGTTAGTGCGATTGATTCAGCGGTAGAAGCTACCCATGCCGTAAGCAAGATTCTTAAGAAACTCGGCAAAGATAGAAATCACTATCTCGCTCTACTCGCCTTCACTCCGATGAGAGATAGCAGCGCGCGCACACAGATTGATGAATTTCGAGAAACCCTTGAGCGCGCGTTGCCAGAGCGAATCTCGCTTGGATTTGGCCCGCGTTACCTTCACTCCACCGGGCAATGCCATAAAGGTGGGCCAGATAACGGCACATTTATTATTCTCACGATTAATTCAGATGGAGATTATGTAATACCCGACGAGCCCTACACGTTCAACCAACTTCGCACAGCACAAGCGCTTGGAGATTTCGCGGCGCTAAGAGAAGCAGGTCGAGATGCGATTTACATTAATTTGCACTGGAGCGAATTGGCGAAAGTTACTCAATCTCTCCGCGAAGCTTTTTAAGCGCTTCCTCTAAAATTGCTGCGCCTTCAGTTGCAGAGCGGCGCTCTTTAACGTAGGCGAGATGAGTCTTATATGGTTCATTTTTAACTGGCTTAGGTGGATTGGATTTATCGCGACCTGCCGGAAATCCACATCTAGGGCAATCCCACTCATCAGGTGGCGCAACCGAACCATCATCGGCAAATGAAGGGCGGGTTTCGTGGCCATTTGCACACCAATATGAGATCCGAAAGCGAGCAATCGCCTCGCCGCGCTCAGCCTCACCCATGGGTCCGGCCCCAACGCGACTACCTCTAATTGCGCTTCCGCTCATTCTTTCGCTCCCTCGTTTTTAAACTCGTCCTTAAACTCGCCGCTCTAATCCTTTTCAATCTGACAACTCATGACTTTTCGAAATTAAACCTTTAATAACAAACTAAGCGCAACGATTGATGCAAACCATAAACCGCCAACAACGATTGTGATGCGATCAAGGTTTCGCTCCACGACCGATGAACCGCCATATGTTGAGGAGACGCCACCACCAAAGAGGTCGGAGAGGCCGCTGCCCTTTCCCTTGTGGAGCAGGACCAACAGAATCATCAAGAGACTGAGGATGCAGAGAAAGATTGAAAGACCGAGAACCATCGTCGCTCCTACTACAGACCTACTATCCACGCTTTATGGGTAGGGGGTAAGGATACCCGTTAAAACTTATGGAACTTCGCTATTTTGGCGAACTCCTCAGGATCAAGGCTCGCCCCGCCAACCAGAACGCCATCGACATCTGGGCAGGCCATGATCTCCTTGATAAGGGAGGCTTTCACCGAGCCGCCATAGAGAATTCGAATGGCGTTCGCGATCTGGCCATTTGCCAACTTCACAACACGCGCTCGAAGGGCGGCTGCCATCTCCTGAGCATCTTCTGGGGTTGCGCTCTTTCCGGTGCCAATAGCCCAGATTGGTTCGTATGCGATGACTATCTTTTTAACCTGTCCGGGAGTAATTCCCACAAGCGCGCTATTGAGTTGCTCTGTTACATGGGAAATATGTGATTGCGAGCTGCGAATTTCATCGCTTTCGCCAACGCAGAGTATGGGTGTCAAACCAGCGCTCAACGCAGCTTTTACTTTGCTATTGATAAGTGTGTCGCTCTCGCCATGATGAGCCCGACGCTCAGAGTGGCCGACAACAACGAAGGTGCATCCAAGTTTTGCCAACATCGCGCCTGAAATATCTCCGGTGTAAGCGCCGGCAGGAAATGGTGAAAGATCTTGAGCGCCATAGAGAAGTTGGAGTCGATCGCCATCAATCAAAGTCTGCACAGAGCGAATATCTACAAAGGGTGGGAGGACTGCGAGATCGCTCGCCTCATAATCTTTCTCATTGAGGAGAAAGGCTAATTTTTGAGTCACTGCAATCGCTTCAATATGATTGAGATTCATCTTCCAATTGCCAGCAATTAGCGGTTTGCGACCTTGAGTTTCACTAGAATCAACCGCATCCATCTTTGCTGGTTGAGTCCCCTCGGGCGACTGTGATTTCTTACTCATCAATTCTCCAATACTTGGATGCCAGGTAATTCTTTGCCCTCGAGGAACTCAAGTGACGCTCCCCCGCCGGTAGATATGTAACCAAATTGCTCTTCATCAAATTCGAGTAAGCGAATGGCTGCTGCAGAATCGCCACCTCCAATGACGCTTAAGCCAGGAAGTTCGGCTAGCGCTTGGGCAATTACCTTGGTTCCATTTGCGAAGGCTGGAAATTCAAATACTCCCATTGGGCCATTCCAAAAAACTGTCCGGCAATCTTCCAACTCCTTTGCATATCGTGCGGCGCTCTTGGGTCCAATATCTAAACCAATCTGATCCGCTGGAATCTGGTCAACCGAAACCACGGTCGCGGGCGAATCTGCGGCAAATTTCGGTGCCACTACAACATCTTCTGGAAGTAAAAGCCTTACCCCTCGTTGCGCTGCACGTACACTCAATTCTTGCACTTGCGGAATTTGCTCGCGATCCACGAGCGAGTTTCCAATTTCCTTGCCTTGTGCGGCAAGAAAAGTGAAAACCATTCCTCCGCCGATTGCCAAAATATCGACTCGATCAAGAAGATTATTAATTACACCTATTTTGTCAGACACTTTGGCGCCCCCAAGAATTACTCCATAAGGACGGTCAGGATCTGTTGCAAGGGTATTTAAAATACGCATTTCTTCGTAAATTAACCTGCCCACACAATGTGGCAAAAGCTTTGGTAAGTCATATACGGATGCATGTTTACGGTGTACCGCACCAAATCCATCCCCGACATACACTTCCCCAAGAGTTGATAGCTCTCTGGCAAATGCAACTCTCTCACTCTCGTCTTTACTCGTTTCAGCGGGAAAGAAACGAATATTTTCTAGCAACACAACAGTTCCAGGTCTAGCTGCGGCTAGTTTTTTTGCTTCAGCTATATCGGTAGCGCATGAAACAACATCTTTTAGTAGTTCTCCGAGGCGATTTGCAACAGGTGTCAATGAGAGTTCTGGAGCAAAGCCATTTTTGGGTCTTCCCAAGTGTGCCAAGATGACAATTGAGGCTGCTTTCTTTCTAATCAACTCAATCGTTGGAAGGGAAGCGAGAATTCGCCCCGGGTCAGTAATCTGTCCGTTGGCAAGTGGAACGTTTAAGTCACAGCGGAGTATGACTCGTTTGCCAGTGAAATCTATTGACTCCAGAGTTTGCATTATTAGCTTCTGTTAATTAACTAGAGCGAGCGACCGATAAAGATGGTGAGATCCACTAGCCGATTGGAGTAACCCCACTCATTGTCGTACCAACCGACAACCTTTGCGCTCTTTCCAATTACCTTAGTCAGCTGGCTATCCACAATGCAGGAATGTGGATTGGTCACAATATCTGCAGAGACAATCGGATCTTCGGTGTACTCAAGAATTCCTTTAAGCGCACCATCTGCCGCTGTTTTAAGCGCAGCATTTATCTCTGCTGCTGACACTTCGTGTGAGAGTTCAACGCTCAAATCTGTCACTGAACCTACTGGCACCGGAACCCTCATCGCGTAGCCATCCATTTTTCCTTTGAGCTCAGGCAGGACCAAGCTGATTGCTTTAGCTGCTCCAGTGCTGCTTGGGATTATCGATGTAGCTGCCGCGCGCGCTCTACGAAGATCCTTATGTGGAAAATCAAGGATGACTTGGTCATTTGTGTAAGCGTGAATAGTGGTCATCATGCCACGTTCGATTCCAAAGTTATCTTGTAGTACTTTTGCCATAGGCGCTAAACAATTTGTAGTACACGAAGCATTGGAAATAATGGTGTGTTTAACTGGATCATATTTCTCATGGTTGACGCCCATGACGATTGTTACATCTTCATCAGTTGCAGGTGCGCTGATAATTACTTTCTTTGCGCCGCCAATTAAATGTTTCTTGGCCTGTTCACCCTTGGTAAAGATTCCGGTAGATTCAATGACAATTTCAGCGCCAACTGAGCTCCATGGCAAAGCTCCCGGGTCGCGCTCGGCAAAAATAGTAATTGTTTTTCCATCTACCGTTATCGAGTTCTCGGTATGTGAAACAGATTTTCCTAGCGGCCCAAGAATCGAATCATATTTGAGTAGATGAGAGAGAGTCGCGGTATCAGTGAGATCATTAATAGCAACTATTTCGACATTTTGTCGGGCGCTCTCCGAAGCGAGTATTGCCCGGAAAAAATTCCTTCCGATTCGACCAAAACCATTTACCCCTACTTTGATTTTCTCTGCCATCGCCTATCTCTCTTCCGGTTTGTATCGTGAATTACGCGAGCAGATCTGGGCTGATTCCAGATTCGGTATCTGGTATCCCCATCTCTCCTGCTCTCTTGTCAGCCATTGCAAGAAGTCTTCTAATCCGACCTGCAATTGCATCTTTCGTCATTGGTGGTACTGCGAGCGAACCCAATTCTTCCAAACTCGCCTGACCATGTTCTATACGAAGTTTTCCTGCCTCTAAAAGATGATCAGGAATCTCCGCACCTAGAATTTCGATAGCGCGTTGGACGCGAGCAGATGCTGCAACTGCAGCGCGCGCCGAGCGACGAAGATTGGCATCATCAAAATTTGCAAGTCGATTGGCGGTGGCGCGCACCTCCCTGCGCATTCGACGCTCTTCCCAGGCAAGAAAACTATCGTGCGCCCCCATTAAAGTAAGTAATGCGCCAATTGCATCTCCATCGCGAACCACTACTCGATCTATGCCCCGAACTTCTCGAGCTTTAGCCGTGATTCCTAAACGCCGCGCAGACCCGACCAACGCAAGTGCTGCTTCAGGTCCTGGAGCAGTAATCTCTAATGCTGACGAGCGGCCAGGTTCAGTTAGCGAACCATGCGCTAAGAATGCCCCACGCCACGCAGATTCGGCATCACATTTTGCCGCGGAAACTATCTGCGGTGGCAAACCTCGAACAGGTCGTCCATTTGCATCGATTAAACCAGTCTGTCGCGCGAGGGCCTCTCCAGTTTCGACAACTCGCAATACGTATCGACTACCCTTTCTCAAACCGCCAGGAGTAAGGACGCTTAAATCACTCGCATGGCCATAAACCTCAGAGATCTCTTTTAATAAGCGTCGTGCAGTTTGCGCGGTATCAAGCTCAACTTCGACAACAACTTTGCCTGCCATTACATGAAGTCCACCTGCAAAACGTAAGAGCGCCGACACCTCGGCCTTACGACAGCAGGGCTTGGAGATAGCCAGGCGACTTAACTCGTCTTTAACCGTCGCAGTCATCGCCATTTCTGATTCTTCCTCTAACTCTTGAGCAGATCTGTTAGTGCGGAAACTACCTTTTTTGGGTCATGTTGGTCGCTGGTTGGGCCGTGGGCTAAATCACGTACCTCAAGGGTCGCACCCAGCGAAGCGACATACTCAGCTAACTCCGTTGAGAGAATACTCGGGTCGGCAAGAACGAGATCGATGGGCACCTCGGGCGCGTGGTTATGGAGAAATTCCAGCCTCGCCGCGGCTGCCAAGTCTGCCGCCTCATCCCCCGGATGTGGCGCCATCAAATTAAGTATCAGCAGTTTGCGAGCCCTTGTCTTGGCCAGCGCAGCGCGGGTTTCTGGCAAAAGGAGGTGGGGTAAGACGCTCGAATACCAAGAGCCTGGACCAAGAGTTACCCACTCGGCGCGCGCTATCGCAGCTAGCGCTTCTGGATGTGTAGGGGGATTTTCTGGAATTAATTGAACGCTCTCAATAATTCCACGTGCAAGCGCAACTTCGCTCTGCCCCCTCACAATCGATAGCGAAGCATCGATGCGTGAGCGAACATGCGCTTGAATCTCCAATGGAATAGATGACATCGGCAAAACTCGGCCGACCACCCGAAGTAGTTCGCCTACTTTTTTTAACCCTTCAACTGGATCATCATAAATTTCCCATAGCGCAGTGAGTAAAAGATTTCCTACGCTGTGGCCGTTGAGTTCACCTTCACTTGAGAATCGATGTTGCAGTACCCGCGCCCAACCTCTTCCCCATTCATCATCAGAGCAGAGCGCTGCCAACGCCATCCGCAAATCTCCAGGTGGCATAACGCCAAATTCGGCGCGCAATCTTCCACTTGACCCACCGTTATCGGCGACCGTTACCAAAGCGGTGATGTCGTGGGTAATTTCGCGAAGCGCGGTGAGCGTTGCAGCCAGCCCATGGCCACCACCCATGGCAACAACAGGAATATCTTTACCGACACTCATCGGTCAACATCCCGGTCTTGTAAGTGGACATCTATCCCAGCGTCCTTACATCTACGTGCCACTTCATGAGCAACGGCAACACTTCTATGTCGACCACCGGTACAACCAAAAGCGACTGTTATGTAGCGCTTACCTTCACGTAAAAAACCTGTACTTGCAGAGTTAAAGAGAGAGATAAATCCTGAGATGAAGTCTTCTGTGGCTTCGTGGCTAAGCACCGCATCTGAAACTGCCTTCTCTTTGCCGCTGAGTGGCTGGAGGGCAGGAACCCAATGCGGGTTGGGAATAAATCGACAATCGAGAATGAAATCAGCATCATAGGGAATTCCATACTTGTAACCAAAAGAGAGAATGGAAAGATGTAACGCCCGCTCATTTTCGCTAGTGAATGTTTGGTCCACTTTAAGCGCAAGTTGGTGCACGTTGAGCGCAGAGGAATCGATAACAATCTCAGCGTCAGCGCGTAAATTTCGAAGCAAGTCGCGTTCGCGCGCAATTCCATCAACAATTCGATCATCTCCTTGAAGAGGATGTGGTCGCCGCGTCGACTCATAACGTCTAACGAGAACTTCATCGTGAGAATCTAAAAATAGAATTCGGACATTATCCCCGTTTGCTCTGAGTGCGGAGACACCAGCAGAAAGTTCGGTCGTAAACTCTTTACTACGAACATCGATCACTACTGCGACTTTTTTCCGTTCACTACGTAATTCATCAACGAGTGGAAAGAGCATTGAAGCAGGCAAGTTATCTACCACGTACCATTGGTGATCCTCGAGAACATGTGCCGCTGTAGATCGGCCAGCTCCGCTCATCCCTGTAACAATCACGACATCCATATCAGCACCACCTCTCAAGCCTCAACTACTCTTCCGCTGCGAACTAGTCCCGCTCTAGCCTTTCACTACTGTCAAGAACCTCACCAGTTTCAGTGTCAACCCCATTAAGCGCTGTCGCATCAAGGCGGAGCACCTCTAGGACATGTTCGGCAATTCTTGGCCCGATTCCAGGCAAAGTGGAAATCTCCTCCACCGCAGCGCTTCGAATTTTCGCCACAGAGCCAAAGTGCTCGATGAGAGTTTTTCGCCTGATTGCTCCTAGTCCCTCAATCTCCTCTAACAGTGAGGCAAGGCCCTCTTTTGACCTTTTACTTCGATGGTAGGTATTGGCAAATCGGTGAGCTTCATCTCGAATTCTTTGCAAGAGATAGAGCGCCTCGCTATTTCTGGGAAATATGATTGGTTCTTTTGCGTGCGGCAACCAAACCTCTTCTAATCTTTTTGCCAATCCGCAGAGAAAAATATCGCGATCAGCCAATACCTCTGCGGCAGCATTTACTTGTGGTTTGCCGCCATCGACAATGATCAATTGAGGTGGGTAAGCAAATTTAACTTTGCTTCGATCTACCTCGGCTTCATCAATAATTTCCTCGTCAAGGCGAGCCAGGCGTCGACTTAACACTTGGCGCATTGCCGCCACATCATTGGGCTTACCCGTATCGCTATGAATACTAAATCTTCGGTAATCAGATTTCTTCGCTAGCCCATCCTCAAATACCACCATCGATGCCACAATCTGACTGCCTTGCATATTTGCTATATCAAAACACTCAATACGTAGTGGAGGTTGCTCCATGCCTAAAGCTCGTTGAATCTCTTCCAAAGCTTGGTTTCTGGTAGTCAGATCTTGAGAGCGCTTTGTTAAATGTCGAAAAAGTACATCGCGAGAATTGCGTTCAACGGAGTCAAGTAATTCGCGTTTATCTCCACGTTGTGGAGTGCGAATCTCAACTTTCGTACCCTTTCTCTGTGACAACAGCTCTTCCAGAACATTATTTTCAGCAAGTGTGTAATTGAGAAGAATTTCCGATGGGATATCGATTGACTCCAGATCCTTGGAAAGGTATCTCGCCACTAACAATTGTTCGAGATGTTCGGCTTTATCTACCTCGACCCCTGATTCAACAATCCAAGAATGTGCCGAACGAACTCTTCCAAAACGAACTTGAAACTGCGTCACCGCCGCCTTGCCGCCCATCTCCTCCCAAATGATCGCAAAGAGATCAACATTTGTATCCGGTGATAAAGCCACTGAATTACTCGTTGATATTCTCTCTAGCGCCTCAATCTGATCACGAAATTTGGCTGCGCTTTCAAAATCTTCTGCTTGAGAAGCCCCCTCCATTTTCTTGCGAATCTCTTCGCTCAATTTGCGCTGATCGGAATTCATAAAAGAGATTAGCGAGTCAACAAGTTCTTTATGGTGCGATCGATTATCGCCTTCTTTCGACACGCACGGGGCAACACATTTTCCGATATAGCCCAGTAAACATGCGCGCTGGGTTCGCTCCGCTCGTGCAAATACTCCGTTAGTACAGGAGCGAATCGGAAAAACGTTCTGCAATATTTCGGTTAACTCCCTGAGAGCCCAGGCATGGGGATAAGGACCAAAATATTTTGTACCATCTTTACGTTGCGATCTCGTAACGAAAATTCGAGGGACTTCATCTTTCACAGTAATTGCCAGATATGGAAATGATTTATCGTCGCGGAATATCACATTGTATTTTGGTTTTTCCTGTTGAATCCAGGTGTACTCGAGTTGTAACGATTCGATTTCATTGCCGACAAGTGTCCAGTCAACGCGGTTGGCCTCCCAGACCATTGTTCGGACTTTCTCATCAAGGTTTGCCTGGAAGTAGCTACCAAGACGGGAGCGAAGATTTTTTGCCTTACCAACATAGATAACTTGATTTGCCGAATTATAAAAGCGATATACACCGGGTGAGGTGGGAATGTTTTCTGGGCGATAAGTCGCCGGATTAGCCACGACTTCCACCGCTACGTAGAACTTCGGCAAGAAATTCGCCAGTGTAACTCTTCTTGTTCTTAGCAACTTGTTCAGGTGTACCCTCAGCAACGATTGAGCCACCACGAGAACCGCCATCAGGACCTAAATCGATGACCCAATCGGCGCTTTTAATAACATCGAGATTATGCTCAATAACTACTACGGTATTTCCACCATCGGCAAGCCTATTCAAAACTCCAAGTAATTTATTGACATCTTCAAAATGAAGACCAGTCGTTGGCTCATCCAAAACATAAATAGTTCTACCTGTTGAGCGTCGCTGTAACTCCGTTGCTAATTTAACGCGTTGCGCCTCTCCTCCAGATAACGTTGGCGCGGATTGCCCTAATCTGACATAACCTAGGCCAACATCACAGAGAGTTTTTAAATATCGAGCAATCGCTGGAACGCTCTCAAAAAAATGATAGGCATTCTCAATCGGCATATTGAGTACTTCAGAGATGTTCTTTCCTTTGTAATGCACCTCTAAGGTTTCCCTGTTGTAACGTGCGCCATGGCAGACTTCGCACGGAACGTATACGTCAGGAAGAAAGTTCATCTCGATGGTGATTGTGCCATCGCCTGAACAATTTTCGCACCGTCCACCTTTTACATTGAAAGAGAATCTCCCTTGCTGATAGCCTCGTATTTTCGCCTCAGCAGTCTCAGCAAAGAGTCCACGCACTTTATCGAATACTCCGGTGTACGTTGCTGGATTTGATCGAGGCGTTCTACCAATTGGCGATTGATCTACATGCACTACTTTATCTAAGGCTTCAATTCCGCTAATAGTTTTATGACGACCTGGAACAATCCGAGCACCATTTAATTTATTTGCAAGAACGCTATACAGAATTTCATTAATAAGAGTTGATTTTCCAGATCCACTAACTCCTGTCACCGCGACAAAAGTGCCAAGAGGAATATCTACATCAATATTCTGTAAATTATTCTCGCGGGCACCTTTGATAGTTATTTTCCGTTTTGGATCCACTGGACGACGCACTACAGGTATCGCAATCTCTTTTCGACCAGATAGATAGGCGCCGGTCATTGATCTGGGATTCGTTACTAGCTCACTATATGGACCAGAAACAACTACCTCACCACCATGCTCCCCTGCCCCAGGGCCAATATCAACAATCCAATCTGCAGTACGAATAGTCTCTTCATCGTGCTCTACAACAATCAAGGTATTTCCAAGATCCCGTAACCGCGTTAATGTTTCGATTAAACGTCGATTATCGCGTTGATGCAGACCAATACTTGGTTCATCGAGCACATAAAGGACACCCACTAGCCCGGAACCAATCTGCGTCGCTAATCGAATTCGTTGCGCTTCACCTCCTGAGAGAGTTGCTGCCGGTCTATCAAGAGAGAGGTAATCAAGTCCTACATCGAGTAAGAACCCTAAGCGAGCATTTACTTCCTTAAGAACTCGCTCAGCAATCTTTTTCTCTCGAGCCGAGAGCGATAGCTTGCTAATGAACTTGGCGCACTCAGCGATGGATAACGCACAAAGTTGCGCGATATTCATGCCCCCCAAAGTGACCGCCAAAATCTCGTCCTTGAGGCGGGCGCCCTTGCAAGTTGGGCAAGGTGTTTCGCGCATAAAAGCTTCATAGCGATCGCGACTAAATTCGCTCTCTGTCTCGCCATGGCGCCGCTCTAAAAATGGCACTACTCCTTCAAATCCGGTGCTGTATTGGCGCGCTCTTCCATATCTATTTTTATACTTCACATGCACTTCGTAGTCATACCCATTAAGAATCGCATCTTTAACCTTGACAGATAGCTTTTTCCAGGGGGTATCGAGCGAGAAACTCATATCTTTTGAGAGCGCTTCTAGTAATCGCAGGAAATACTCTGAGCTTGCCCCCATTGACCATGGTGCAATGGCGCCTTCATAAATGCTCAGTGAGTCATCGGGAACAATTAGTTCCATATCTACTTCGAGTTTGGTTCCAATACCAGTGCACTCTACGCAGGCACCAAAAGGAGAGTTAAAAGAGAATGATCGCGGCTCTAACTCTTCGATGGAGATTCCGCATTTCATACATGCCATTTTTTCGCTAAAAGTCCGCTCCCTATCTGGAGCCTTTTCATCACGTTCTATGAAATCTAGCGAAACAATGCCGCTGCCTAACCGAAGCGCAGTTTCAATCGAATCCGTTAAGCGCTGCTTGCTTGATGCTTTTGCGGCAAGGCGATCGACAACAACTTCAATCGTGTGTTTCTCCTGTTTCTTTAATTTAGGCACTTCATCTAACCCATAAACTGTTCCATCTACCCTCACTCGAGCAAAACCTTGCGTGGTGAAATCTCTCCAAAGATCGAGAAATTCTCCCTTGCGTTCTCGCACAACTGGCGCAAGTACATGAAATTTTGTTGATTCAGGAAGTGCAAGAATTTGATCGACAATTTGTTGTGCTGATTGTCTAGAGACCGGATCACCGCATTTTGGGCAGTGCGCCTTTCCTGCCCGCGCATAGAGAAGTCGAAAGTAATCGTAGACCTCAGTGATTGTCCCAACTGTCGATCGTGGGTTTCGATTTGTGGATTTTTGATCAATCGACACAGCAGGCGAAAGCCCCTCAATGAAATCCACATCCGGTTTATCTAATTGACCTAAGAATTGCCGGGCATATGCAGAGAGAGACTCCACATACCTTCTTTGCCCTTCAGCAAAAATCGTGTCGAAGGCGAGGCTTGATTTACCCGAGCCAGATAAACCAGTAAAGACCACTAGCGCGTTTCGTGGTAAATCAAGTGAGATATCTTTGAGATTATGCTCGCGAGCGCCTCGAACGATTAAACGTTCCTTCATTATCCGGCGCCCTCCATCCCTCGTAGTTCGCGCTTTAATTCATGGATCTCATCACGCAATCTAGCAGCAAGCTCAAATTGAAGACTTTCGGCTGAAGCTCGCATCTGCTCGGTGAGCGCAGAAATTAGGCCCATTAACTCTTCCCGTGGCAGTTTGCCAAGTTCCTTCGCATTTTGTCCTACGGCGGGCATAGAAGTAACTCGCTTTGCCCGGGCAATGAGTTTCTCTGAATCTTCCTCTTCTTTAGAAATAGAATCGGTGATGTCGGCAATTTTCTTCCTTAATGGCTGCGGATCGACTCCATGCTCTTTGTTGTATGCAACTTGCTTCTCTCGTCTCCGGTTAGTTTCATCAATCGCTCTCACCATTGAATCTGTGAGGTTGTCGGCATACATATGTACTTCACCTGAAACGTTTCGCGCTGCTCGACCGATTGTTTGGATGAGAGAGGTAGCTGAACGTAAAAAGCCTTCCTTGTCCGCATCAAGAATTGCCACGAGTGATACCTCGGGAAGATCTAAGCCTTCTCGCAAGAGATTTATTCCCACAAGAGCGTCAAATTCACCTTGTCGAAGCTCTCTTAATAGCTCTACCCGCCGCAAGGTATCAACCTCTGAGTGGAGATAACGCACCTGAATTTCCTGATCAACTAAGTAATCTGTTAAATCCTCGGACATTTTCTTTGTGAGCGTAGTAACTAAAACACGTTCATTTTTCGCTGCACGCTCTCGAATCTGATGGACCAAGTCGTCAATTTGTCCTTTTATCGGCTTGATAATGATTTTCGGATCAATCAAACCAGTAGGGCGAATAACTTGTTCTACAACATTTGGTGCGATACCCAATTCATATTTGCCTGGAGTTGCCGATAAATACATTTTTTGAGGTGTTCGTTCTAAAAATTCATTCCATTTCAAAGGCCTGTTATCAAGAGCGCTTGGTAAACGAAAACCATGTTCAACTAGTGTCCGTTTTCTTGAGGCATCCCCCTCATACATAGCGCCAATTTGCGGGACAGTTACGTGTGATTCATCAATGATGCATAGAAAATCATCAGGAAAGTAATCAAGCAAGCAATTTGGCGGAGCGCCAGATTCTCGCCCATCGATGTGGCGGGAGTAATTTTCAATGCCTGAACAGAAACCAAGCTGCCTTATCATTTCAATATCGAAAGTGGTCCGCATTCTTAATCGTTGCGCTTCAAGTAATTTCCCAGACTTTTCAAATCTCTCTAGTTGAACCGCTAACTCTGCTTCGATAGCGGTGATTGCCCGGTCCATTGTCGCTCGACTGGCAGAATAGTGTGACGCGGGAAAAACAAAGGCCTCACGTTCCTCACTAAGAACTTCGCCGGTGAGGGGGTGAAGTGTCAGCAACCGCTCAATCTCATCACCAAACATTTCTATTCGAAGTGCTGTCTCTTGATAGACCGGGATAATCTCGATTGTATCTCCGCGAACTCGAAAAGTTCCTCGCTCAAACGCCATATCGTTCCTTGAGTATTGAATGGAAACAAATTTCCGTAGCAGTGCAGTTCTTTCGATGGACTCGCCTACGCGAAGTGGAATCATGCCATCGACATACTCTTGCGGCGTTCCCAGGCCATAAATACAGGAGACCGTTGAAACGACAACAACATCTCTGCGCGTTAACAATGAATGTGTTGCAGAATATCTAAGTCGTTCGACCTCTTTATTGATCGATGAATCTTTCTCGATGAAGGTATCTGTCTGAGGTACATATGCTTCAGGTTGGTAGTAGTCATAATAAGAAACAAAATATTCGACTGCGTTATTTGGTAGCAATTCACGAAACTCATGAGTGAGTTGAGCTGCCAAAGTTTTGTTAGGCGCCAGAACAAGAGTTGGGCGTTGCAATCTCTCGATGAGCCACGCAGAAGTTGCTGATTTACCAGTTCCGGTAGCGCCTAGTAGCACCACATCTTTCTCACCCGCACTTAACCGCCGCGCTAATTGATCTATCGCATCTGGCTGGTCGCCTGCTGGTTGATACTCACTGATAACCTGGAAAGGGCGTCCAGCTTGAGGTAATTTCGCTCTCAACTCGGGACGCATAAGTAAACCGTAACTTAATTAAGTAATTTTGGAGCGATGAATTCAGCCCACCATTGCTCGAGCGAACTCAAAAGCGCCTCTCGGTCGCCGTTATTTTCGATGACATGATGGGCAAGAGCCTTTCGCTCTTCATCGCTACTTTGCGCCGCCATTCGACCTCGTATTTGGTGGGGATGAAGGCCGCGTTCGGTCAGTCGCTGGAAGCGTGTTTCTTCTGCAGTTTCAATTGACAGAATTAGATCGAATTCAATTGCGCGTTTAGAGTTCTCTGCCAATAACGGAATTTCATAAACAAGAACGGTATTTTCAGGGAGAGATTTTCGAATCTCTTTGAATCGTTGGTCAATCAACGGATGAGTAATTTTTTCCAAGCTCTCCCGTTTAGCGCTGTCGTTAAAGACAATCTCTGCGAGCTTTTGTCGATCAATGGCACCAGATGAAAGTACTTCGTCACCAAAATGAGCAATTACTTGGTTATACCCTTCTTCGCCACGTTCAAGAATTTCTCGAGACAATTGATCAGCGCTTATGTGAACAGCCCCGAAATGTGACAGAAGGGAACCGGCACTGGATTTACCAGCTCCGATTCCCCCTGTTAAGGCAATAACCAACATAAGGCTTATGCGCCGAAATTACTCGGCGTTCTCAGCGCTTTTTGCCTCTTCACGTTGCTTACGATGAGCTAAGAAGCGAGCTTGCGCTTCAGCGTATTGACGCTCCCATTCTTCGCGAGCAGCTTCAAAGCCTGGCTTCCACTCTTGGGTGTCAGGATCAAATCCCTCTGGATAGATGAAGTGGCCACTCTCGTCGTAGCGAGCAGGCATGCCATATTGAGTAGGATCAAAAGCTTCCACTTCTACTTCATGACCTTCATTTGCCTGCTTCAAGGAAAGTGAAACTCGACGACGCTCAAGATCAATGTCAATAATCTTGACCATAATCTCATCATCAACACGAACTACCTGCTCGGGAATCTCAACATGGCGCTCTGCTAACTCAGAGATGTGAATGAGACCTTCGATGCCTTCGTAAACGCGAACAAATGCGCCGAATGGCACGAGCTTTGTCACTTTACCGGAGGTCACTTGACCCATGGTGTGAGTACGAGCAAATGCTTGCCATGGATCTTCTTGAGTTGCCTTAAGAGATAACGAAACCCGTTCGCGCTCGAAATCAACTTCAAGCACCTCAACAGTCACTGGCATTCCCACTTCAACAACTTCGTTTGGATGATCGATGTGCTTCCAAGAAAGCTCGCTGACGTGTACCAAGCCGTCAACGCCACCGAGATCTACGAATGCACCGAAATTAACGATCGATGAAATTACACCAGAGCGCACTTGTCCCTTTTGTAGTTGATTAAGGAAAGTAGTTCTGCTCTCTGATTGAGATTGTTCAAGGAATGCTCGACGTGAGAGAACCACGTTGTTGCGGTTCTTGTCGAGTTCAATAATGCGAGCTTCAATCTCTTTTCCAATGTATGGAGTGAGATCACGGACTCGACGCATTTCAACCAGTGATGCAGGAAGGAATCCGCGAAGCCCAATGTCTACAATGAGGCCACCCTTAACGACTTCAATAACCATGCCCTTTACAACTTCGTCGCGCTCTTTCATTCCTTCAATCGTTCCCCATGCGCGTTCATACTGAGCACGCTTCTTGGAGAGAATTAAGCGACCTTCTTTATCTTCCTTAGTAAGAACAAGCGCCTCAATGCGCTCTCCAACCTTTACCAATTCGCCGGGATCGACGTC
>Ga0214917_10002151_pt1 | contig 24472 bp, 19 predicted proteins | sample LL_1208_BB_MetaG_FD_177983 | JGI IMG/M metagenome (GOLD analysis project Ga0214917, IMG submission 177983) | Freshwater microbial communities from Lake Lanier, Atlanta, Georgia, United States - LL_1208_BB | ecosystem: Environmental > Aquatic > Freshwater > Lake | place: USA: Georgia | collected...
GTCGTGGGAGGCTGCGCGGGCGCTCATGGATGCCTGGCCTGGCGCCGCGGTGCCGGGCGGTGTGCGGGAGTTCGTAGACTGGGCTCTCGGACGCTGGTCGGTAGGGGTGCTGACAACGATGGCGCGAGAGGGTGTATCGGTGCCCGTGGCGGAGCTGCCGTGGGCTGCTGGCATACAGCCGGCATTGGAGGCGCAGTTTGCCGGCGGCAGGGCGATTCGTGCCGAGGCAGAGGCACTGTGTGGGCTTTGGTCTGGGCTCGGGCGCGGAGAGACGCTGTATCTGGATGACGCGGAGGGTGGCGGTTTCCGAATCACTGGTACGAAACGCCGGGTGGCGGCGGTGCTGACGGTGTTGCGCGACGAAGGGGACACCACGGCAACGGTGGTCCCTTACAAGGCCACCGCGTCGCTCGAGACAGCGGGGCTCGCGGTGCTGAGCGAGCGACACCGGGCCTGGATGGCCGGCTGGTCGGGGGCGTGGGCAGAGGCGTGGGCAGCGGGGCTTGCAGAGATTGTTGGGAAAGATGGCAGCCCAGCCCGAGCCCTAGAAGCCTGGTGCGCAGAGCTGGACCTCTCCTGGACAGTCGCGCGACTGGCCCGCGACTGGCTGTGGCGTCGACCGGTGTTTGAAGGCGGAGAGGACCCAAGTCGCATCGCCGTAGAGAACCTCCGCCATCCGATTCTGGAACGACTCGTGACCGTCCCCTATGTCCCGCATACCGTTGAACTCGGCCCGGGAAAGAGCGGGATGCTGCTGTACGGCATGAACGCCAGCGGAAAGTCGTCGCTGATGAAGGCGATTGGACTCTGTGTGCTGCTCGCCCAGTGCGGTTTTCCTGTGCCAGCCTCCAGCTGCCGGATCGTGCCGTTCACTGCGCTCATGACACGGATCCTCGGCAACGACAATCTGTGGGCCGGACAGTCATCGTTTGTGGTGGAAATGACTGAACTCCGGGAGATTCTACGATTCGCCGATGCACGGTCTCTGGTGCTCGGCGATGAGCTCTGTAAGGGCACCGAGTCTCTGTCGGCTACGGCACTCGTCGCATCGGCGGTAGAGGAGCTGACACGACGGGGGGCGAAATTCGTATTTGCGACCCATCTCCACGAGCTGGCCACGCTGCCGGATATCGTGGGGCTCGGCGCAGCGGTGCGGGCGCTTCATCTGCGTGTGGAGTATGACGCTGCGACTGACCGGCTTGTGTATGGGCGCGACCTGTTGCCGGGAGCCGGGTCGGCACTCTATGGTCTGGAGGTCTGTCGGGCGCTTGACTTGCCAGCGGGATGGCTGGACCGGGCCACGACTATTCGGCAATCACTGGCGGGCTGGCAGCCGACACGTCAATCGGGCTATTCGGCGGCGGCGGTTGTATCGGCCTGCCAGGTATGTGGGGCGTCCGGGGCGGCAGCGCGCCTGGAGACGCATCACATTCAGCCTCAGGCGGAGGCAGCGAAGGCAGCGGCGACGGGGGCAGATATTCACGCCGCTGGGAATCTGGTATGTCTGTGTGCCGGCTGCCATGACGATCATCATGCGGGGCGGTTGATAGTAGAAGGCTGGGAAGATACATCCGCGGGGCGACGACTACGTTGGGTGCGTCCAGTTGCAGAGGCAGGAGCAGGGGCGCTTCTACCCGATACTGAAGAGCTTCATGCATGGATCCGTGAACAGCGAATGCGCAAGATTACTATCGCACGCATTCAGGCTGTGGGAAAACAGCTATTCGGCGTTGAGCTCACTCGGAAAGAGATACAGGCGGTCCGGTAAGGGGCGCAGGGCGTGTCGTCTCTAGGGCTGCTACTTTGCGCTCCAGTGTTGCGACCTTCGCCTCCAGAACACGCACCGTCATCGGTAGATCCTTGAGTCCAGCAACGAGCAACTGGAGATCAGAGATATTTTTCTCTAGCGTCTCATGGCGACGGCGCTGGCCGACCTGCGTAGTGACACCGCGCGCAAAGAGAGTGGATGACATTCCTCGCTTTGCGCAGGCCAGAGATTGTGGGAGAGGGGGATGACCGCAGCTAGGGATGGGCAGAGCCTATCCCTAGCTATTGGTTAGGAATGGGCAATAATTTAAAAGTCCGTCATACAATGACGGACTCTAACTATGGAACGCCCATTCCTAACCGCAGTTTGCAGCCGCAGCCAGCCAAATTTGACAGCCCGCTCTCCAGCGGCTAAATACTGCGCATCAAGCAAGACAGAATGATTATTCCGGTACGTTGTATGAACTGCGGAAAGCTGTTGGCAGATAAGTGGCTCTACTACCAGCGACGTCTCCAGGAGCTCCAGGGAGACTCCTACGGAAAACGCACCTACTTTGACGGAACCACACTGCCGAAAACCAAAGAGGCAGAGGTAATGAAAGAGCTCGGTCTAACACGGTACTGCTGCCGAAAGGTGCTCCTGACGCATGTGGATCTCCAACAGAAGATTTAAGAGGGCCAATTAGAGAGACCGATGGATTCGCTTCTAACCACCTTTTTGCTGTTCATTGCGGCCATTTCGGCCCTACTCACCTATCTGATTATTCCCCGTCTGCCGGTAGTAGCGCTAAGCGGTGCGGCAGCTGTGGCGCTGGCAGCTGGTGTCTGGTATCACTGGACACAGTTCTCTGTAGAGTACCGCACTAGCACCTGGCAGGAGCAGCTCCGGAACTATGCGAGCTACGTTATGGTGCTTGTAGTAATTCTGGTGTCTTATGCTTTCTATGTCCTCGGCTGGAGCGGCGTGTCAGAATATGCCGAGAGCGCAGCGACGGCTGTTCGGAATGTGAGCGCTAAAGCACAGAATCTTGTATCTGCTTCTCCGATCAGCAATCGGAATACCGGTAAAATGAACTTTAATTTGGGTGGTTTACTGAATCAGAATCGCAATCGAAACCAGAATCGCAATTCAGGTGTAGGGGAGGAAGGAGGTGCCGAAAACATTGGCATGCTAGAATAGAGATGGCCCGTCGACGCACACACAAAAAGGGAGGGCGGCGACAACCCAGTAATTCTCTGAGCGTAGAGGCGCTTCATGCTTCTTTTGAGAAGCTGGACCGCAAAGTGATTGCGGCGATTCGCGGTGGTGCCTCCGACAGTGCTCTGGCTGATGTCATCGACCGCGCATGGTCCGGGCTATTCCAACACAGCCTTTCGGGCGCGGCGGCACGGGGGCTAGTACATCATTACAGAACTGTCCACGGCAGCGGCAGCGGCAGCAAACGGCATACGCGCCGACGGGGCAGAAAACAGAAAGGCGGCATGGCACCGGTTGACTGGACGCTCGGTCAGGGTACAACCGAAGCAACCACCGGGCGATTCCCTGTACCTATGTATGCGCCTCGGGTTGTTTCTGCACTAGATACAGGGCGCTTCTTTGAAAGTCAGGTGAGTCGTGCCTGTGATAGCACAGGCGGTGCGCCGGCACCTGGTCAGAGCGGTGGAGCATTTTTTGATCCTATCAAGATCGGACACGCACCTGATAGTGTTCCTCAGAATTATGGTGCTGGCATGATACGTGCTCTTCAAGCAGAGACAAGACCATTCGGCCCATCTGCAGACCCTGTGCGTGCCGTTGTTCCTATTCAAAACCCCATGCCTGCGCCGTTTGATACTACACAGGTATCTTCACTATCGTCACTGGGTCAGGTCTATAGCGGCTTCTAGGTTAAGGAGCCACTCATAATTCCGCAGAAGAAGTTAGCGATGGAGAGCAGCGAGGCGGTAGTCTCTCTCAGTAATGAAGGGCTGGGTTTCCTGGAGAAATACTTCCGTGAAACCGAGTTCGCGCTAACCCGGCATCATCTGGACTCCTACGAGCAGTGTGTGTTTGAGGAGATTCCATCAATTATTCACAGCGCAAATCCAATTGTTTTCCTGAAAGATCCGCTAGATCGTGAGGCAGGTGTATTCGGCAATCGTGTGGAGATCTTCATCGGTGGCGATGTAGCGCGCCCGGGAGATCTTGCTATCAAAATCGCACCACCGGTGGTGGTGTTGGACGGTGGCAACACGGTGCGACGAATGCTGCCGAACGAGGCGCGGCTGCGGAATCTGACATATGCGGCGCAGATTAGCGCTGACATCCTGATTCGTGTGACCTTCACACGGCCAGCGACAGCAGCAGGAGGGGGGACATGGGCCACTGAAATCAAAGAGGCACCGCTTATCCGCGACTTCCCGCTCTTTAAGCTCCCCGTACTGCTGCGCTCCCGCCTTTGCGCTACGGGCGTAGCTGACCCTGCACGCCTGGAGGAGATGGGCGAATGCCGCAACGACAACGGCGGGTATTTCATCATTAGCGGAGCGGAGAAGGTGCTCATTACACGCGAAGAGCAGGCGTTCAACTCACTCTACGTGGACCGCAAGGCCGACCCGCGCACCGAATGGCTCGGCTACGCCTCCGTGGTATCGCTGAACCCGGAGACCAAACAGACCCGTCGCGTGGCGCTCTACCAGATGCCCGGTGGCGAGATTCGCGTGGCTATTCCGATGGTGCGCGGTGCCTTTCCGCTTTTCATCCTATTCCGGGCCCTCGGTGTGGAGACCGACCGCGAAATCGTCCGGATGATTTTTCCCGCTGCTGATCCGATGGAGGAGATGCTCGTGGAGAGCATCGCGGATGCCTATCCGATTGCGAACCGCTACACCGCTATCCAGTATATCAAGACGCTCACCAAGGGGTTCACGGAGGCACACGTGCTGGATATTCTGGGGAATCTGATGCTTCCCCACGTGCCGGATGAGCCGCTGGCCCGCGCTCAGTATCTCGCGGAGATGACACGGGAGCTGCTGCTGGTGCTCGTGGGCAAACGTGCCAAGACGGATCGCGACGACATGCGGACGCAGCGATTCCTGACCACCGGTGTGCTGGTGCGGGAGCTGTTCAACGCGGCCTGGAAGGACTGGCGGGCACAGGTGATTCTGACAATCGATCGGACCTACCGCCGGAACGAACAGCTCTATGCAGGCGAGGGTGTGTTTGACCTGTTTGCGGCGGCCAACCTACCGGTGCTCTTCCAGCCGGAGACGCTCAATCGGACAATTATGCGGGGGTTCCGCGGAAAGTGGGGGACAAACGAAATGAACGAGAAGACCGGCGTGCTCCAGCCACTGGCGCGCATCTCGTATCTGGACGCCCTGTCGCATACCCGCCGCGTTGTGTCGGATTTCCCGTCGGGCATGAAGACCACCGGGCCGCGCAAGCTGGCTACGAGTCAAATCGGCTACTTCTGTACATCTGAGACGCCGCAGGGCGCGCACATCGGTCTGACGAAGAACATGAGCATGATGACGCAGTTCTCGTTCGGTGCGCCGATGGGTCCGGTGCTGGCCTGGCTCAAGGAGCGGGGTGGAGTGGTGGGGGTGGCCAGCACGACACCGGCGATGCGTGCGACGGCGGCGATTGTCCAGATTAATGGAGGCACGGTCGGTTTCACGACGCAACCGGTGGAGCTAGTACGCGTGCTGCGGCTCCTAAAGTGGAACGCCTGTCTGGCACCCACGGCCTCCGTATCATTCAACACGCTGGACCGTACGGTGCGCATCTATCTGGATGAGGGGCGCCCTCTGCGGCCGCTGTGGCACGTTGATGGCGCTCCTCTAGACCGCATCGCCGAGCTGCGCGACCAGAGCTGGCGGCAGCTGGTGTTCGGAACGCATCCGGCTACGACCGATGCAACGCTCCGCACAACGCGCTTCTTGGATCCGCTGGCCGACGCAGCGGGGGTCCCGACTCTGGCCGACTACGAGGCCGCACTGGCGCCCACGGCGGGTGCGATAGAGTACTGTGACCCAGGCGAAATGAACGAAGCCTACATCGCCTGGTGGGGGACCAGCGAGGAGCTCGGAACAGAGGGGCCAGGCTACACGCACTGTGAGATTCATCCTTCCACCCTGCCGGGCGTTATGGCCAGCATGATTCCGTATTCCAATCACAATCAGGCACCGCGCAACCAGCTCTCCAACTCGCAGAGCAAGCAGGGAATCGGCTACATGTCCACAGCCATCAAGAACCGATACGACACCTACGCGCACCAGCTCTGCTACGGAGAGGCACCGCTCTGTCGGACCTTCTACTATGAGACCATCGCGAATGGTGAGATGCCTTACGGCTTCAACTGTGTCATCGCGGCCACCTCTGAGAGCGGCTATAATCAGGATGACGGGCTGATCATCAATCGGGACTCTGTGGCCCGTGGAATGTTCCAGTCGCTTTCTTTCCGCACCTACGACTGTGCTGAGGAGCTGGATACACGCACGAAGGTCCACAGCCACATCGCGAACCCGGGCACCGTGCCAGCCTGGACTGCCCTGCGACCGGGGCTGGACTACAGTCGGCTGGATGAGCGGGGGATCATTCGGGAAGGTGAGATTGTTGATGAGAGCACGGTGCTGGTGGGCCGCTACATGGTTCTGCCGGACACGAACGAGATTAAGGATGCATCGGTCACTCCTGAGCTCTACACCGGTGGACGCGTGGATTCGGTGGTGGTGCTCCACCAGGGCGACGGGCGGCTGCTCGTGAAGGTACGGGTGATTCAGATGCGTGTGCCGGTGCTCGGCGACAAGTTCTCGTCGCGCCACGGACAGAAGGGCACCATCGGCATGTTCGTATCGTCTGCAGATATGCCACGCACGGCCGACGGACTCGTGCCGGATGTGATGGTGAACCCGGGTGGTCTGATTTCGCGTATGACAGTGGCGCAGCTCGTGGAGATGGTTGCGGGACGGGCGGGGGCAGAGCTGGCGGGCAAGATGAATGCCACGCTATTCTGTAATGACGGCAAGTTCGTGGGACAGGTGGGCGACCTGCTGGCGGGACTCGGCGCGTCTCGGGCGGGCGACAACGTGCTCTATTCGGGCATCACCGGCGAACAGCTGCGCACGGATATTTTCATGTGTCCGTTGTATTTTATGCGTCTGAAGCATCTCACAGAGGACAAGGTGAATGCGCGCGGGGCGGGGCGACGGGAGGCCAAGACGCACCAGCCGACGGGCGGTCGCGCGAACGAGGGTGGTCTACGTATCGGAGAGCTGGAGCGGGATGCGCTCTGCGCACACGGTGTATCGGCATTCCTCCAGGAGTCGATGATGAAGCGCGGCGATGCGACGGAGTTCTGGGTCTGTAATGGCTGCGGGCGGATTCCGATTGTGAATGAGGAGGAGGGGCTGTTCGTCTGTCCGACCTGCGATGGGCCGCTGACATTTAATGGAGTGGATGCGGCAACAATGACCCTACAGCTGCCGGTGACGCAGAGCCGTGCAACGTTTTCGCGGGTGGCGATGCCATACACACTGAAGCTGCTGGACCAGGAGATGGTGAGCATCGGCAATTTCGGTATGCGGTTCGTGACGGAGGCGGGAGTCGGCCGGCTGCGGGAGGAGGACTGGGCGTGGCCAAAGGAGGAGGTGGCATTTGAGGTGGAGGAGCGGGTGGCAGAGGCAGAGGCAGAGGCAGAGTCCAAACCGCAGGCCCCTCAGAATGAGACAACAGCGGTATCTACTGCTGTAGGGGCGGTCGCTAGTGCAGAGAGCATGGTCGCGGCGATTCGTGATGCGGTCGCTAGCAATTTGAAAGAGACTGAGACAGAGGGGGGCGCAGTACCAGAGGAAGACATGCCTGCTGGAGTAGGTGCCGGGCCGGTTCAGTTTGATGACCGGATGCGCGATATTCCTGAAGTGGCGCTCAGCAACTTCGCGGCGGCGGCCTTCGCAATCGCAGACACACAGCTGCCCGGTCCAGGTGGCGCTTCTTACGCACCAACGGGCATTCCCGATTGGCCAACCGTGGAACACTATTATCAGGCTATGAAGTTCCCACAGGATCCCGCGTGGCAGCGGGCGATTCGCGGTGCGCCGACGCCGGCGCGTGCTAAGAAGATGGGGCTGGACCCGGCGCATCCGGTGCGAGCCGACTGGGAGGCAGTCAAAGAGCGTGTCATGAAAGCGGCGCTGTTGGCCAAATTCCGGCAGAATCCGGCGCTGTTAGCGTTCCTCCAAGGAACGGCTCCGCGGCGGTTGCGGTACACGAACACGGGCGACGCGTTCTGGGGTGTGGGGCGGGGTGGCGACCGAAGGGAGACAACCAGCGCCGGCGGTCAGAACCGTCTGGGACTGATGCTGGAGGAGGTGCGACGGGAGCTGGCGAATGTGCGGGTGGATGAGATGCTTCTGCGAGAGGAGGGTGCGCGTGTGCCGGCGGGTGTGGAGGCGTCGGAGAATACAACACGGGCAATTCTGCAGGTTCGTGGACCGCCGCAGGTTGATTCAGATCGGCCGGAGATAGAAGCAGAAGTAGAGCAGGCACCGGCAAATCTGGTGTCCGCTGCGCAGGCGCTGGTGGCGGACGCAACGGGCGGACAGGTAGTGATTGCCGGTGCAGGAGAGAGGATGAGCGGTGAGGAGGGAGCTGCTGTACCTACTGCTACGCCTACTGCTACGCCTACTGCTACGCCTACTGCTACGCCTACTGCTACGCCGACACAAGCCGGAGGTGTCTATATGTTTATTAATCCACTCATGCGCGACCAGATGGACATCAAGGCACGACGGGCGCGGCGTGGAGGTGGACGGGCATTGACATGGGATGGAATGCCAGGAGTCAATGGAGCAGAAGAAGGGGTGATGCGCGAAGGATACGAAGGTCGCCACGAGGCAGCCGCTGGAGCATCAGGTGCCACCGAGGTGACCGTTGTAAAAGAGGGGCAATAAGCAGAGACTGCAGATGCCCGCCGGAAATCTCAACTGGCTTCGGCGGAGTGTGAATCGTACGACGCTTAAAAATCTCCAGCGTGAAGAGCGGGCACTGTCGCTTTCAGAGAACCACGAAATGCCAGGACGGCGGTGGCGGCGGCGAACACAACGACAACGGCACCGGTCTAGAGCTATCCGCCGTTGATCTGGGAAAATGGCCCGTAATGTGTATATGACTGGTCTAGAGGAGCTAGAGGAGTCGTTACGCGAATTAGATGAAGAGAATGTGCTCCAGATAAAGCAGGTGATCGTGCGACTATTACATCGTGATGAAACCGGCTATCCGCCTTTTCGCCGATTTGGCACACGCACAATTGATGCCAATCGCCGTGCTCTTCGTCTAGCAGTTCAGGAAGAGTTGGGCAGCACCGATGAGAAAGTAATGATAATTCTGAGAGAGCTGTTTGATGAACCGACAACACAAAATGATCTGCTCATGAGAGTATTACGACGCTATCGTCGTTATGTAGAAGAGGCGGTAGGGTCGGATAGTGACAGCGACTAGAGGCCGCGGCAGGCAGTCCCTAAACTTGACTCAGCAGCAGCCCCTCAATATAAACCCACAGTAGGATAACCAACAACCGCTATGGCCACGACGATTGAACCGACCGTCGCGGACATTCTGATTCGCAGCCGCAACACTGTGCTAGATATTCTGGAGGAGCGCGGCTATGATGTTACCGCCTATCGCAGCATCGCCCCCGACCAGATTCTGACACTAGCGACTGGACACTCACGAGCGCTGGATGTGATTGTACCCCGTAGGGAGGGTTCTAATGCCCCCTGTGAACGTGCCTATGTCGTCTATCAGATTCAGGAGCGAATTCGCAATCGTCTTCCCACTTTCTTGCGAGATCTGTATAGTGTTCCGGCAGACCCTGCCGGTGTGAATCAGGTGGCACGAACAGACGATGTGATTGTGCTTCTGAATGAGCCGGCCGAGCATGACGCATTCGCTAAGGCTGCTCTCCAGCAGTGGCAGACGGCAAAGGCCCGACTAGCTTTCTTTCACATCAAACAGGTGGTGGTCCATCCAGGCCGACATACTCTCGTGCCGCCGCACCGTAAGCTGACCTCCGAAGAGGCGGAGGCAGAGATGCGCCGGTGGCATCTGACTGCGAAGTCGCAGCTGCCGCTTATCAAGCATTCGGACATCCAGTCGCGGGTGCTAGGACTGGTGCCGGGTGACATGGTGGAGGTGCTGCGCCCATCGCCTACGGCGGGAGTGGCCCGGGTGTTGCGAATCTGTGCGGCCTGAGTAAGGATGGATACGACCGGCACACGACAGAAGCTAGATGAGTTTACGGCGGAGTTCACAGATGCGCAGGAGGCATGGCGAAATGCGATTGCGGCTGGTTCTGGCGCGGCAGTCGCCCAGACTCGCGTAGATGATGTGCTGCGACGCTGGCGCGCCTTTACGAATAATCTAGAACGACAAACAGAGGTCGCAGTCGCGCAGGATGGAGTGATGCAGCGCCTATCAGAGCTTATGACCGAGGCAGAAGAGCAGCGGTCAGTGTTAGCACGTCTACAGTCAGAGGCCGGTACGCGGACTGACCAGGCAGATTCACTGAATCCCAAAGTACGGTCGTCGCCTTATACGAATATAATGGGTCTCCAACGAACATTTCGCAGTGGCACACGCACGGCTATTTTGATTGTGGCGATTGTGTTTGCGGTGCTGGCTGTGGCGACGCTAGGTTATCTGGTGTGGCGGGTGGTATCAGAGGGAGAGATTGTACGCTCGGGCGCGATGGTGGGCGGCCGGGCGCTGGTCAAAAAAGTGAGGTTTGCCGAATAGGCAGGCCGGCGGTGGGGCACAAATGTGGTGCTGCTGGTCTACGACTGCTGCTGCGTCAGTGCTTCCTCCACCAGAGGAAACTTACAGGGGCGCAAGCGGTGCCGGAATGATATTTACAGACGGCTCCGTGATTCTCTGCGGATGGGAACCACGGAAACGGCGGGGTGCCGGTGGACTCTATGGAATTGGTGGAAAGGTGGAGCCCGGCGATGGTGGTGACTATCGGATCACCGCGGCGCGGGAGACTCTGGAGGAGCTGTTGGGCATCGCGCCGAGTGTCGCGCTGATAGAGGCAGTGGCGGCAATCCCCGCGGCGCACACGGAGATGGTTGGCGGCTATGTGATGATTCACCATGGATTTGGACCGGGCGGGCTTACGGAGATCCTTCGCCTGGTGCGTGCTGCCGGTGTGCGGTCGCCGCTCTATCCACGAGATGTTCCGCGAAACCTAGAGGGGCTTCTTTTAGAGAGGCGAACAGTGGGAGCTCATGCCGAAATGGCCCAGCTCGGCCTGCTGCCGGTGGTAACAGTCTATCCGCATATCAGCGGCGACCTCGCTGGCGATATTGAGCGGCTGGCACGCATCCAAAAAGACCGCGCCCCATTAGAGAATGGGCAACAGCAGCTCAACACAGGCACCTCCACCGCCACCGGCACCGGCCCCACCCGAACTGTCCGTCCAGCTGCCACTTCAGCGCGTCCCCACAGTTGATGGTGCCTCCGGACTCCACTATTCGGGAAAGATCTACATGAATGAGGCCGCGCAACTGGGACGCGATATCTGTCAGACAGAGGGGGGGGTGTCCGCTGCTCAGATTGGCGACATCATGCCGCGCTCCGTTTCGGCACCGGATCTGCCGGTAGATGAGACAACGAAGCGTATCAGTGCGACGGCACTCCAGGGCCATGTGGAGAATCTCATTAGTCAGGGGATAGTTCCCGGACAGCTTGGGACATTTGACGCACAGGTGGATGCAGATAAAAAGTTCTACGCGGCGGTGCGTGCGGAGTACTGTTTTTATGAGGCACGCTATGTTGCCGCGCTAACGCAGTTTCTGAATCAGGTGTCGTCGCCCACCGGTGGCGATCCGTCGCCCGTGCTCGCCCAGACAGTGGCACTCAACCGGCGTCTGAATTCGCTGTTGGAGGTAATTAACTATGTGGGGAACGACCGTGCCCAGAAGGTGAATGCCCGCGGGACGGAGATTACCACGGCCAACAAGCAGATCCAAGACAAGCTGGCTGTGCTGACCGCACAGAAGGCTTTCCTGGAATCGGGGGACGCTGTAACAAAGACACAGATCGAGATGACCCGGTATTCGGCAGAGAAGAACCGTGCTATGAGCATTCAGATTATGTTTTTCGTTGCGCTCAACGTGGTGGCGCTGGGCACGGTGCTGACGGTCTATCGGTCAGCGGGGGGAGCCTAAGGAGCGCCGAGCCGCGAGGGGAAATCGCCGCGTCCAGTTAGAGAATGACGACACCGGAGCTGCTCTCAAAAGATATTGTTGATCTCCAGGACCTGGAGAAGGTTCAGTATCTCCAGGCGCTTCAGTCGGACCCTGCCAAGTATGCAGCCACTATCCAGGGTAAGTCCGGTCGGATTCTCAGTGAAGTTATGGACTCCAAACGGGCAGCGTTTGCGAAGACAGCGGGCGATATGGCGCGTATGATGGATATGAATCAAAACAGTCTGGCCGCGTTGGACCGGTCGCACGACATGCTGGCCATGCAGGATCACCTGATCACACAGCAGGCAGCGGAGGAAGGCGCTATCAAGGCAAACAAAGACAACACCCGGCGTCAGGTGGAGATCAACAACTGGTATTACGAGAATAAGCGTGAGACACTGTTTGTGCTCCAGTTGGTGCTGCTGGCGATGCTGACGGTTGTGGTGATTCTGGCGGTGGCTGCGGCGGGCTACATTGGACAAGCGGCGGCGGACTATCTGATGCTGTTTGTCGTAGTGGTGGCGGGCGGCCTTTGGCTCTACCGCTGGTATTACACTACGTACATCCGCGACCGGCGATTCTGGTCACGGCGCTACTTTTCCGAGGACGGCAAGGTGGCTCCTCCATCAGGTCAGCTCTGTATTGGAGCCGGGGCTCAGTAAATCCCGTGCGCAGAGTAAGGGGTTGCGCAGCGAATGGACCTGGAGACCAAGCGAATCCAGATGAACTCGGCTGAGTCAGCGGCAGATGCGGCGCGGGCAGCCTATGTAGGGGCGCTGCCGATCGACCAGCAGGCGGAGATGCGTCTGGGTGAGGCACGCGATTCTATGGAGACGCGTGCACGGGAGGCACAGCAGCTGACGGGGCTCAACGAACTGCTGCTGAAGCTCCAGGCACGAGAGGGTAGCGAGACACTCGGTGATGCGGCGGCAGCGGTACAGAGCCAGATTGCGACAGTGAGCGCAGAGATAGATGAGCTCAAGGCGCAGATTCGGCGGCAGCGGCGACTGTTTCTGGATGCAGGGCCGTCGGTGTCGCCGGCGGTGGGTGGACTCTATTTTACGCGCACTCCGGATAACCAGGTGCTCATCGCTTTTCTGAGCTGCTTCGGCGCATTCCTGCTGTTTGCCGGCCTGCTCGTGATAATGGGACATGTGCCGCTCTACTATTTCAGCGCGATGACCATGGGTGAGCGTGTGAAGGTGGTAGCGGGCGGCTGGGCGGCGGCGGTAGTGGCAATGTACGCGGCTTTCTTTGTATTTACTTAGAAGATGGCGACCCCGCCAGCACCCATTGTGCGACGACGAGAATACTGGCCGTCGCAGAGTGAGCGAACCGATGCGAAGAAGCTGGCATGCTGTGCGTGCGCCTGCCCAGATGTAGCACGGCGTTTCGGGAGCGCAGCGGCATTGACACGAGAGCTGCGGTCGCGCCTGGCCGGATGCTGCTGTGCTACGGGGGACTGTAGCGGGAGTCCGATTGCGGCAAACATCTACGGACAGCGCAGCGTGGTGCTCGGAGCGACACCGGAAGAGGATAGTGCACCGTGTGCTGATATATCTCAAGAAGAGTGTAATCCTTTTACCGATACATTCCTAACATTCAACATAACAATATTTGGAGAAGGCGCAGTTGATATCTGTGGATATGCGCTAACATTCACGGGTTCGGGTAGTCAAACAGTGGGCCTGCCGTTTGTTGGAGGACCCAGCAACGTAGAGGCACGGGCTGATTCAGGCTACGTATTCACCGGATGGAGCGGTGGCATCCTGTCAGGCTCTGACAACCCTACGAGTTACGATTTTGCGCCAGTAGACTGCCAAAACACAATATTCAACATAACTGCGACATTCGAAGCGACCTAGACCGCAACACCTCCTGACACATCCTCGTCCTCCATAGCGAGCCGCACACCCGCAAACATCTTGCCGGCAGCATCTACCGGCTTGCCATAGAGTTCTGTGAGTCGCGTAATCATATCTTTCCGTGTAATCTGTTTGGCGGCGGGGGCGAACTTGCTCCACTCCTTATAGCGACCGAGGGCGGCATTCGTGGAGAGCTCTGCACCCAGCTCTCGCACCAGACACTCCTGACAGAAGGCCGCGAATGAGTCATTCTCCTCCTTGTATCGGTCTGATGCGGAGCTCACACACTTTGGCTCCGCGAGCCCACTGCGGAGATAGCGGTTCTCAAAGTACCAGACCAGCAGCCCCGCAAAGTAGGGGCGCCAGCGCATGATTTTGACGTCCAGCAGCGGGTCGCGCGGATGGATGTTGGCCGCCGGATTCGTCGGTTTGCCGGCCTCCACGAACTCTGCGACGTGCGGAATAACACGGAGGCGCCGCCAGGTGCCGTTGTCCATGGAGCTGACCGGTGGCAGGTTATTACAGGACATAAAGATGCGTGCGGTCACCACGAAGGCATCCTGGTCCTTGAAGAGACCGCGGGCCTTGAGCGTATCCTCACCGCTCAGCTGCTTCATCAGCGACGTGTTGATCTTCTCACCCTCTTCGGGCTCCACCATGCTGATGAACCGGCGGTTCTTGAGCACGATGAGCTCCGGATTGGCCGCGCCGGCGTCGGCCCGCTTCCGCGTGATAGCAGTGACCGGCAGCGACTCCTGATACTCGCCGAATGTCTTGCTCATCAGGTCAATAATCTTGGACTTGCCGTTGCCGCCGGAGCCCGACATGATGTAGAACTTCTGCTCGGTGTTTTTGCCCTCCAGACAGGCGGCATAGAGTGTCAGGGCATATTCGCGCAGCACGGGGTCCGGATAGATTTTGGTGAAGAAATCCAGGAGCTCCATATGCTCGGGGGCAGGAGCGGCCGGGTCATAGGGGATGTAGGGAATAGCCTCCAGACCACCGCTACCGCGACCCATCTGAAAGGAGATACAGTCGTCGGGGCGACCAGGGCGGAAGGCCACGTGGTGCTGACCGTCGCTGCCCGCCTTGCGGAGCTCCAGCACGCCGTTGGAGAAGCCGACCAGGGTGGTCTCCATGTTCAGATTCTGGATGAACTCCTCGTCGTAGAACTTCTCGGCCACCTCCCGCATCGCACTGTCCTTGAAGCCGCAGCTATTGAGAGAGCCCTGGACCTTTAGCAGATTCTTCCGCTTCGCCTCCAGCCGCTGGCGCTCATCCTCAACGGTGGCCTGCGTGATGCGGAGGCCCACGTCGCGGTCGGCCTGAATATACATGTTGCGCACCTCGCCGCTCAGCCGCTCGCGGACACGGGTGTTAGTCAGGAGACGCTTCCATGCGTGGTTCGTGAACTGATACCAGATCATCGAGGCTAGCGACGTGCCGCGTTCCGGCGTACATCGGAACTCATGGCGATACATCCGGACCACCAGCTCGGCCACGCTGACGTGGCTCCCCGAGTCGTTGAGCAGCGCCATCTCCTTGTTCGCCTCCGCCATGATGGTGCGATAGGAGGCCTCGGAGTCCTCGCGTGCCCACAGATGGAGAGTGCCCATCATCAGCGGCTTGCGGCCGTTCTTGACAGCGCTAGCTTCTGCAGGAAGCGCCGCCCACTTGTCGCGATAGATGGCCTCGGGAGTGCTCGCACAGCCGGGGGCGCGGCGGCTGAACTCCGCCCAGACACGATAGGACTCCTCACCAGGTGCGATGTTGTGGAGAAGGAGGCCAAGATTCACCCAGTCGGCGTAGCCGCGGGCGCGTCGCGTCGGATTGAGACACTCGCGGACCAGCTTGTAGGCGACGGCGATGTCCTCGGTAGAATAGCCAGCGCGGACCGACATGCCGCTAAGCTGAATCATATCGGCGGCTGCAGAGGAGGCACCGGCACCGCCTGCAGCTGGCGTTGGCTCGTCCAGTGAGAACGCTCCCGGTGGCGCACCGGCTCCCGGGGCGGCGGCTGCGCCGAAGAAACCAGGTGACTTCCGCGGTGCCCAGTTGCTGCCACCACCCCAGCGCTTCAGAAGCTGCTGCCACTCCAACTCGGTTGCCGGGTCTGCTGTCCGTAGAGTGAGCTCCGTGGCCGCACCGGTGTGGCCGCGACGGACACTCAGCATCGGCACGAGCTCTTCGGGGCTGAATGCGTCGGCCGGCAGTGCCTCCAGACTGTCGGCGGTCAGTGGCTCGTCATAGCTCTCGGGGACGCGCACCGTGTAGGCCGCCACCACCTCGTAGTAGGCCTTGTCCGGCTTACAGGCGCCGTAGACGAACCAGTTGTTGCGGGCAACCGTGGAGATATCATAGCAGTCGGTGGCGGAGTTGGTGTGACCGGTCGCGCCGAAGATGCGTTCAACCGCACCGGTCTGTAAGAGATACCCGCGGATAGCGTATTTGATATCGGCGGGAAGCGAAAGATTTGTACATTCAATGTGTGCGCCGTCCTTGTGGGCGTCGTGTTTGGGGTCGGCCTCCGGCGCCGGCTTGAGCATGACGAAGAATTGGAGAGGGTCTGCAGTGGGTGAGGGCTCAAAGAACCGTGCGAAAGCATCGGCCCAGGCGGCGACGAACTCGCGGAGCTGCTCTACCGTGATGCGGCGACTTAGCGGCCCGCCGGCGGTGTAGCGGAAATCCAGGTCAATCAGCGGTGGGCTGTGGGCCGGCTGACGCTCCAGGAGGGAGTGGGTGCGGCCACGAGTGAAGACATGGTCGTGAGCGAGTGCCAGAAACTGCTCATAGTCGTCGTCGCTGACGACATACTTGCCGACCCAGTTGTTCTGATCGGGTGTTCCGCGGAGCCCGGTTATGTTCCAGTCCGCGCCGGTCGTACGACGCGCCTCGAGAAACTGACGGAGTGTGAGCGACATCTCCCCCTGCTAAGAGGTGGAGACTTGGGTGGGTCTTGGGGGGGCGCGGGTGGCGGCGGGGTGGCCCGTCAAATTTGCCCTGGTGGATTTTCTTCTGTTGGGGTAGAACATGTCCTATACACTTGTGTTTGATGGGACTACAATTACTGGTTTTACCGGTACGGCGTCCGGCCACCTGGATCTGAGCGGCACCGGCGCGACTGCGATTGGGGCTAACGCATTTACAAATGCTTCTGGATTCACCAGTCTGACACTTCCTAGTGGGCTTACGACGATTGGGATTAATGCCTTTTTTGGCTGTACTGGGTTTACAGGAAGCCTCGTGATACCCAATAATGTTACAACAATCTCGGCAGAGGCCTTTAAGGGTTGTACTGGTTTCACGGGGAGTCTGACACTTTCTAGCAGCCTTACGACGATTGGGAACGGCGCATTTTATGACTGTACTGGGTTTACAGGGAACCTCGTGATACCCAATAGTGTTACAACAATCTCGGGACAGGCCTTTGAGGGCTGTACTGGTTTTACGGGGAGTCTGACACTTTCTAGCAGCCTTACTACAATTGGAGCTAATGCCTTTTTAGGCTGCGGATTCACTGGCACTCTTACGGTTCCAGGTTCTGTTATTTCAATTGGTGGTGATGCCTTCAACTGGTGTACTGGATTAACTAGCCTGGTGCTTACATCCGCTACAAGCCTTACTACTTTAGGTAATCAGGTATTTGCTAGCTGTACAGGCTTAACAGGTAGCCTAACATTGCCTGCCTCTTTGACATCTATTGGTACGGGTGTATTTAATAGTACTGGCTATACTAGTTTTACCTTCTTAAACAATTCTTACCCACCCACTAATGTTGTATTTAACAATATAGCATGGACTTCTGAACGTACTTGGAGCACCCCATATGAGGGCGGTGGTGGTGGTGGCGGTGGCGGTGGCCCCATCTGCTTCCTCGGCTCCGCGCCCGTGCTGACCCCCACCGGCTACCGTCGCATGGATAGCCTCCGTGCTGGCGACCTGGTGCGCACAGCCGATGGCCGCTCCGTGGCAATCCAGCGGGTCAAGACGATGACAGCCCAGCCCGGCCCCGCTGCCGACCCGTTCGTGATCCCCGCTGGCCGCTTCGGCGCTACCGCTGCGCTGCCGATCTCTCCTCGGCACCGCGTGGCAGTGCCCGGTCGCGGGATGGTGGAGGCGCGGGATATTGGCGGACTGGCTCGTCTCCCGATGCGGGCTGCCTGGACCTACTACAATATTGGTCTGCCGAACTGGGAGGCCGATAATCTGGTTGTTGGCGGTGTGGAAGTAGAGTCGCTGGCGCCTGTGGAGCGAGTGCGGATGACGATGGCGGAGTTTGTGGCGATCCTCACCAAAAAGTACGGTGCGGAGGCGAGCTCCAAGGCGGTGCTGGACCGTGTGCTGGCCACCTGCCGGCTGGGCGCCGATGGACTCGTGGAGGCACCGGTGATCCGCAAGGCGCGTAAGACAGCCTAGACATAGGTCGGGCGCCCCGACTGCCGGCAGGCCGGACAGCGATTCGGCTCTTTCTTGAAGGATTCCTCAATGGCAATCTGCGCAAACAGATGGCCACAGGGCATCGCGGCGGTGTTGCCAGCACTAAACTCCTCGGCAACGATGGGGCAGAGCTCCTTGCGCATCTGGGCGAGCTCTAGCAGCTGACGCGCAACGAAGGGACAGAGGTCACCCCTGGATGACGTAGCCGATGACGCTGATATAGAAGCATACTTCGACTTGAGCTTCTTAATCACTTTGCCTTTGGCCGTTGTAGTAGTCAGATGTGGCGGTGGCGGAGCCGACATGTGGCTGATAGTGTCAACCGTAATTGGAACGGCTGCGCCGCTCGCGTCCATCACGGTGGGCGGTGGAGGCATGCCACCTGCTGCGCCACCACCACTCACATCAAACAGCTCAGTCGGCGCCGGCGCCGCAACAATCGCATTGAAGTTCTTATTCAGTCGCAACCCCACATGCTTTCGCACCAGATCTAGCGGAAGCTCATATACACGCAGATGCTCCCCTGTGTTGACGCGGAAAGCATTCACGTGTGGATTTCGCACAAAGCGGAGGTCGCGCACCACTTTTTTGTCCGTACTAATCCCTTTGACGTGGTAGTACTCTAATGTTTCAGGTACTGTCATAAATGAGAGAATAACATCCTCACCCGGTGGCAACAGCTTGTAAGAATATATATCTGCTGCATGATGATATTCTCCCACAAGAAGATATGCATCTGTGAATGTGGTATCAATAATAGGATTCTTCTTAAGAAGGAAGACCGATGTGGGGGCAGGAGCAGGCTCAGTCGCCATCGTGATCTCTGCATCGGTTAGCGGAGATAGGGACATAGGCGGAGACGCAGCAACAGTGAAGTTTGGTTTCCGGCCAACTTCAAAGATACCATGATAATCTTTGAAATACACGATAGGAAACGTTGCTGTAGGTATTCCTTCCACACGCACGTGTGGATAAGTTGAGAATGAGACTACAGTTAATTTGATTCCTGAAACAGCATCAGAGCTCTTCGTATAAAGCCATTGCCCTTTGTCCCATGTTCCTGCAGGCGCAGCAGGCCCCCATGACGGTGGCTCTTCTCCCGTTGGCACGATTGTCTTGCCATTCAAGGGGGAGAAGCTGTATGCTTTCCCAGTAGTTTCTCCTTCTTCTACGATTAGACTCTCGATAACATTAAGCAGAACATAGCGTGCCCATGGCCCTTTGCGGGTGCTCTTGAAGTGAGCAAGGATGACCGGATACGGAAGCTCGGCAGAAAATGGCATGTGCGTCTTGTGCTGCCACCATAACTCACGCGCCACTAGCGCCCGTCACATTTGCGGCGGCAGCAGGCAAACTTGACCCCCACACAGTCGCAGCGCAGCTCCGCCCCTGTAACGACGACGACAACGATGGCACCCACGGCGCTCGCAATCCGGCGGATCACGGTGGACACCCGGCGGGCGATGGAGCTCGGTGACCAGGGTATCTGGTGGATTCCCGACGAAACCGACATCGCGCACGGCTGGGCGGTGGTCTGCGGACCAGAAGGCACGCCGTATGACGGCGGGATCTTCTGCTTTGAAGTGCGATTCCCCGACAACTATCCATTTGAGCCACCGGTCTTCAACTATCTCACGAATGACGGCCGAACGCGGTTCAATCCGAATCTCTACAAGACCGGCAAGGTCTGTCTCTCTCTCCTCAACACCTGGCAGGGGGAGCAGTGGTCCGGCGTTCAGAGCCTGACATCGGTACTCCAGTGTATCCAGACAGCGGTGCTGACAGACGAGCCGCTGCGGAATGAGCCGGGCTACTCTACGATGAGCACACACGCCGACTTTGAGCCGTACAAGCGAATGGTGCGGCAGGCGGTGTTGGAGACCGCAATCCTCACGCAGCTGGAGACGCCGCCGCCGTATCTGGTGCCGGTCTATGACGGCGTGCGTGGCTGGGTGATGCGGGCGCGGGATCGACTGCTGGCGGCGACGCGGGCTGCAGCGGCAGAGTGGGATGGCAAGCGGGAGACCATGGTGTTCTTCCAGATGGATGTGCGTTATCGGTTCGGGCGGTTGGCGGAGCGGCTGGCGGCGCTGACGTAGGCGGTGCTGACGTAGGCGGTGCTGACATGTCGCACCGTACCGTAGCTTTCCAAAGTTGCGAGCTGTCGGTTACAGCGCAGAGGCTGGAAGAAACCGACAAATTCATATGGGGAAGCTATGTTAACGTACAATTCCAGACGGTGAAACCACCTGGTCTTAATTTTGGACTTGTACGGTATAATTCGACGTTGTTTAATTTTTACGACCCAAGATTAAAAGTTTTGTACTAACTTAATAGGTTATGAGTTTGCCTACTCTGAGTTGGATCCGTCAAAATACTACTATAAATGTGGAGGATGGTGTAGCCCAAAGTACAGATACAAGCATTATTGTAGATAGTTCGGGTAACTGCTATATAGCATACAGTACAAATGGTGTAGTTGCAGATGGAACATCATCAGATGGTACAGATATTATAGTCTTAAAGATGAACAGTAATGGAGATGTGGTATGGCGCAAACAAAATTCTTCAATAAACACAGGTGCAAATGATACTCACCCCTCACTGGGGGTAGATATATCTCAGAATATCTATTTGGCATATGTAACATTAAATACATCTTATGATATTAACCTTGTTAAAATGAATTCAAATGGAGATGTATTATGGCGAGTAACAAATATTGGGACAGTACTCAATGATACTGCGCCTAGTCTTGCTATCAATCAGATATCCGGTATCTCTTATTTAGCATGTCAGACACCTGTAGCAGGTCAAGGGCCCAACATCTCTGTCTACAAGGTTGATACAACTGGCAATGTAGTATGGAATATTATAGATGCTAGTATGAATACTAGTCAGAATGACCTTACACCAAGTGTTGCTGTTGATTCTCTTGATAATGTGTATGTTAGCTATCGCTCTTCTGGTACTGTTGTAGGAGGCACATCTAGTGGGAATAATGATATAATTGTATTCAAACTAAATTCATTAGGAGCTTTACAGTGGACGCGTCAGAATAGCGATTTTAATACGTCTAATGGTGATACAGCGCCCTCTATTGCTGTGGATAGTTCTGGAAATATATATGTAAGCTACGAGACACAAGGTACTGTATCAGGTGGCTCATCCAGTGGTAATTCTGATATTGCTGTGTTCAAATTAAATTCGGCGGGTGATTTTCAGTGGATTAAGCAGTCATCAGATTTTAATCGCTCAGGAATTGATTCAAATCCTTCTATTTGTGTTGATATTTATAATGATATATATATTTGTTATCAAACAACAGATACTTCTGGTAGCGGCGGCGGAGTTAATGATATAATATATTTCAAACTAAATAGTAGTGGTGATTTCCAGTGGTTATACCGTAATTCTGCTATTAATACAAGTGTATCTGATCAGCTGCCATCGATTGCGGTGAACTCTAATGGCGATATATTTTTAGGGTTTCAGACAACTGGTACAGTGGAAGGAGGAGAAAAGGGAGGTTCCGTAGACATTGCTGTTGTGCGTTTTACACAGGCAGCATTTAATGGCGGTGGTGGCGGTGGCGGTGGCCCCATCTGCTTTCTCGGCTCCGCCCCCGTGCTGACTCCCTCCGGCTACCGCCGCATCGACAGTCTCCGCGCTGGCGACCTTGTTCAGACAGCCGATGGCCGTGCCGTGACGATTCAGCGGGTAAAAACGATGGTTGCCCAGCCCGGTCCCAACACCGATCCGTTTGTGATTCCTGTTGGCCGCTTCGGCGCTACCGCGGCACTCCCTATCTCTCCTCGCCACCGCGTAGCAGTGCCCGGCAGCGGCTTGGTGGAGGCGCGGGATATTGGCGGACTGGCTCGTCTCCCTATGCGGGCTGCCTGGACCTACTACAACCTCGGCCTGCCAAACTGGGAGACTGATAACCTGGTAGTCGGCGGTGTGGAAGTAGAGTCGCTGGCGCCTGTGGAGCGGGTGCGTTTAACAATGGCGGAGTTCGTGGCTATCCTCACCAAAAAGTACGGTGCGGAGGCGGGCTCCAAGGCGGTGCTGGACCGCGTGCTGGCCACGTGCCATCTGAGTTCTGATGGGCTTGTAGAGGCACCTGTAATTCGTCGCCGTTAGTTAAGCTAATTTAAGAATGAATACAGCCCCGCAAGCCGTACTCTCGCTGGCATTTTTGGATGAGCGCCTGGCAGGCAGCACAGGGCGCGGAATTCATCAGTTGTCCATGCCCATGTCCTCCTATCCGAATAACCACCAGCGTCGCACCACGAAGGCGCGCGGTATCACCAACTGCGCGGATGGCCGCAGCCTCTGCGTGAATTGTGGGACGGATGGTGCCGCCATGCTCACTCACGCGATTTTGACCAATTGCCAGCAGCTTGCGCCCCTTGAATAGGAACGCAACGTGGTGGCTCGTGCGGTGTTTGGTGGTGAAGCGGCCGGGACAGCGCAGAACTTCGTGATCCACGTGCCTCGCGACCCAACAAGGGAGAGATGGCGCACAGGAGGTCATTCTCGTGGGCGCCTATTGCGGAGCGGGTAGCCGGCAGGGCAGCCTTCAAGTTTGCGCAGGGGCAGTAGGGATGGGCTGCCGTGCGTCGCTCCCCGTTGTACCGTACAATACCAAAATTAAGACAGTCGGCGCAGCCGACTGGTATTGTACGTTAACGTAGCTTACCGTCATAATTTTGTCGGTTTCTTCCAGAAACCGACGTTCTTAAATTCGGTAAGCTACGGTACCTGCCCCCGCCACAAAAGTTGAGCCACCGCGGGTATCCTGAAATCATCGTCACAATACGACGTTCGCTATGACTTCTCCGCATCTTGTAGTTCCAGAAGCGATGACAGCCCCTGGATCCGAGAATTGGCCCCCTGCGGACGGCATCGCCCTGCCGACCTCCTATGAGCTGGACCCCTTCCAGAAGCACGCGGTGCTCGGCATTCACGCTGGCGCCCACGTATTTGTCTGCGCCAAGACCGGCAGTGGAAAGACATTCGTGGGTGAGTATCTCTGTGCGCGGGCGTTGGCGGCGGGCGGGCGGGTGTTCTATACCACACCAATTAAGAGCCTCAGCAACCAGAAATACCACGACCTCAAGCGACTCTTCCCCGCGGCCACTGTCGGGATTCTGACCGGCGACATCAAGATGTGTCCCGATGCGCAGATTGTGGTGATGACGGCGGAGATTCTGCGGAACCTGTTCTACAAACGCGGCACGGCCACGGAGAGTGTGGGGCTCTCGGCGGCGGTGTCGCTAGAGGGGGTGGTCGGCATTGTCATGGACGAGGTACACTATATTCAGGACCCGGACCGCGGCCATGTCTGGGAGGAATCGCTGATTCTCTGCCCACGGGAGCTCCAGCTTGTACTGTTGTCGGCCACTCTCCCCTCAGCAGAGTCACTGGCGGGCTGGCTGGCGGCGCTCCACGGGCGACAGGTGATGTTGCTGAACACCACGTATCGCGTGGTGCCGCTGGTTCATGGAGTACTCCGCCGCCAGCCGCTGCCACAGGGAGAGGGGAGTGGGAGTGCCTGGACCGTCGCCCCCTACATGGATGCCGCGGGTCACTGGAACGGCGACGCCTATCGGGGGCTGTTGGCTGACCGCGACGGGGCGGCAGAAGCGGCAGCGGCGCATCGGCGGGCGGTGGGGGCGCGCGGCGCGGGAGAGGCATCGGTACGACGAGGAGCAGAGGCGCGACAGGAGGCACCCATGGCAAGACTGCGACGGACGGTGGCGTGGCTGCGTGGGACCGACCAGCTGCCGGCTCTCTTCTTTCTGTTCAGCCGTCGCGAATGCGAACGCTACGCCGCCGAGGTGGAGGGCTGTTTTCTGGACCCAGCCGACGCCGCCGCTGCAGAGCGCATTGTGGATTTCCATCTGACCCGCCATCGTGCGACCCTGGAGAGGTCACCACAGTATCACGCGGTGCGGGATCTCGCTGTGCGGGGTGTGGCCTTTCATCATTCAGGGCTCCAGCCGCTGCTGAAAGAGATTGTGGAGATTCTGTTTGCGCGAGGGCTGGTGCGCCTGCTGTTTGCGACGGAGACCTTCGCAGTGGGGCTCAACATGCCAACGCGGACGGTAGTGTTCTTGGAGTTGCGGAAGTTCTGCGACAACGGCCAGCAGCGCCTGCTGCGCCCCGATGAA
>Ga0214917_10002152_pt1 | contig 24470 bp, 10 predicted proteins | sample LL_1208_BB_MetaG_FD_177983 | JGI IMG/M metagenome (GOLD analysis project Ga0214917, IMG submission 177983) | Freshwater microbial communities from Lake Lanier, Atlanta, Georgia, United States - LL_1208_BB | ecosystem: Environmental > Aquatic > Freshwater > Lake | place: USA: Georgia | collected...
CTCGATAAGCAATTTCTCCGTAAAGCATAAATCTTTTCCAAATTTTTATTCCCATGAAAATCTCTTCCATTTCCTCACGAATGAAACAAGCTCTTGTGGGCGCCGTTGTTGTCGTCATTGCCGCCATAGCTTTCCAATCCGTAAGCGCCCAAACAATACAGGTGCGCGCTGGTACCGTAAGTTCTTGCGGTGGGGATACCGTTTCCGTCCCTATTTCGATTTTGAATGCCAACAATCTAGGGGCGATATCCCTGTCCCTTAATTATAACAATGCAAATTTGACTTATGTAGGTTACAACGGAGCGAACCCGGGCCTGGGCTCCAACCTCATCGTCAATGCAACCATGATGGGGAATACCCCGCAGGTGCGGATTGCTTGGTTTAACATTGTGCCAATCAACCTGAACGGGGTGATATTGAACATGCGCTTTGTTGCCAACGGGAATTCAAGCATGGTATGGGATTTGGTGACACCGGGGAATTGCGAGTTGGCTGATTCGGCGGCCAATGTTCTGCCCAATGTAAGTTATTTCAACGGAAACATTGCAGCGGCTGTTGCTCCTTCGATTACCCAACAACCGCAGGCGAATCTTCAGGTCATTGCCGGGGCGACTGCCACCTTCGCTGTGACCGCGACCAATGCCGCTTCCTATCAATGGCAGAGGCAGAGCGGAAGTACCTGGACCAACCTGGCCAACGGAAGCGGAATCAGCGGCGCAACAGCGGCTTCGATGAGTATCACCAACATTGCAGGCTCGCTGAACAATACGGTGTACCGTGTGCTGGTGAGCGGGGCTTGCGGTAATCCTTTGACTTCCTCCACGTCCACTCTTCGGGTGGTGGTGCCTGTCGTGACCACCATTGGCAACGTGAGCGGCTGTCCTGGAGATACGGTATCCATACCGGTTTCGGTGGATTTGGTCAACAATGTGGGAGCAGTTTCCTTATCGGTTACCTACGATTCCACCAAATTGCAATGCCTGAATTTGATTTCCGATCTGCATCCAGGTTTTTCCAACAATTTTCTATACAATTGCGGAGTCTTTCCCGGATTGGGGAGGCAATTCCGCGTGGCTTGGTTTGACCTGAACCCTACCAACTTATCCGGTCTTTTGTTCAAAATGAAATTCAAGGTTATTGCCACCAATATTTCGGCCTCGACTTCCACATCATTAGGTTGGGATTTGGTTACGCCAGGCAATTGCGAGTATGCGGATGCCAATGCGGACATTATTTCCAATACCCAATTTGTGGGCGGTTCGGTGACCTTGCAATCGGCGGCAACCATTACGGCTTCTCCGGTTTCCAATTTGACCGTTCCACGCAATGCCCCGGTCACGATTTCGGTATCCGCAACCAACGCGCAGGCTTATCAATGGCAAAGGCTGATTGGTACCGTTTGGACCAATCTATCCAACGGTGCTGGTTTGAGTGGGGCAAATTCAGCGTCCCTTGCAATTGCCTCGGCCGATCAGTCTTATAACAATTCTTATTTTAGGGCGGTGATTACCGGATGTTCAAATCCCGTGGTTTCCGGGGTATGCAGTCTCCGTGTTCGATATGGGGTATCGGATAGGATTTCGTATCAGGCCGTGGTGAGAAATTCTGCCGGGGAATTGGTTCGCAATCAGGCAGTTGGGGTAAGGACGGCCTTGACCCGTGACAGCATCGGTGGCGCTACCGTTTACAGCGAGACTCATGCATTGACCACCAACGCAAACGGTTTGGTGTCCTTTGAGTTTGGTGCAGGCTTGGTGGCCACCGGAACCATGTTGGGCTTGGATTGGTCCGATGGCCCTTATTTTATCCGTACCGAAGTTGATCTGAACGGTTCCACGAATTATCAGTTCCTCGGGGGCCAGCAATTACTCTCGGTGCCCTTTGCCCTGTATGCCGCTACCGCTGGGTCAGTAGCATCCGGAAGCGGTTCCGGGCTTCGCACCGCTTCAGGCTTTTCGGGTTCTGCGGGACTTCCCGCATCGGGGGCTCCCGGGGCTATGGCGTATTGGAATGGCACAGAATGGTTAATGATCCCACCGGGGACCAACGGACAGCCTTTGGTATTCTGTAACGGGGTGCCGACTTGGGGTGCTTGTCCTACCACAGGTGCTAGCTCCCCTGCTCGTTGAGGTAAGCCTCAGCCTTTAGGTAAGCCTCAGCTGTTAAGGTTGATTCTCTCCAGGCAACGCTTGGTTGCGCCTGCCTGCGATTGGCAGAATGCTCTGATTTGAGCTTGAAGGTCAGGCGTAGTTCCGCCAGCTTTTTGATAAAAATCGAAGGCGGTTGAGTCTTGATTTTGACCAAAATAATTGCGGAATCGATTTCCGGTGGTGTATGCTGTCGCGAAGCCTCGTTCCAACAAAGCCTCGGCCTCTGCAAATCCATGGTATCGTGGACCAAAACCAACGGGCAATCCGTAAACCGCAGCCTCCAAAACATTGTGTAGGCCTGCACCGAATCCACCGCCGATCCAAGCGGCTTGCCCATAACGGTAGAGCCTGGACAGCAGGCCTTTCTGATCCACGATAAGAACATCCAACGATGCCAAATCAACCTGGAGGCTGGTGCTGTGTGGATTGATTTGCGAATAACATTGCCAGCGCAATGGGGGGGACATCGAGGCGGAAATTTCTTGCAGTAGGCGATTCAATGCCTGTATTTGCGGTGGGTTTATTTCATGCGGTACAAGCATGAGTTTCCAACGACCTTGCGGAAACTTGGGCGAGATTTGGTGGTGCTGCTCCACGAGGCCGTACAGCAGGTAGCGATGATCTTCGGGCCATGTGGAGCCCCCAATCATGACAGGATTAGGACTGTTTTGAGCAAAGGCATGCAGGATGCGATCATTCAAGGGGAGCTCCGCAACCTTCAAAACCCTGTCGTAGCGAGTATCCCCGCAGACCACGGCTTGGGGTATGCCGCTTCTTACTAACAAATCGACGGTACTTTGGTCCTGCACCCAAAATTCAGATACCGAAGATGCCATCGCCGACCAAAGGGGTCTTGCAAACGGCCTTAGCCACAGGGATTGAGAGGACAATTTGGCGCAGGCTATGTAGAGGGGAATGCGATGTTGGTTCAGGCAGCGAAAATGATGGTACCAATAATCGTACTTGATGAAAATTGCCAAACGAGGCCGAAGGACCTTTATCCACAGGTGGACATGCTCCGGCAAATCCGCCGACATCATCAGGCACAAATCTGCTTCGGACGGGCAATACCCTGCCCGGTACGCCGAAGGGGAATAAAGGCTTAGAAGGATGGGGTCTTTGGGGCGCTGTGCTCTCCATGCTTGCATCAAAGGCAAAGCTTGTTCCATTTCTCCCGCCGAGGAGGCATGAAACCAAACATAACCCTGCGTGTTGCCTGCTTGTCGAAGGTATTGTTCGGTATGCTGACGTCCTTGAACCAAGGCGGCCGCTCGCCGGTGTCCCAGGGATGCGGCCAGTCCTATCAGCCTGGAATATAGGCGCATCGCCAACGTATAGGCGCCTTCGTAGCGTGCAGTGGATGCCAACATTAATCGAAATATAGGTCGGCTTTCTCGCTTCTTTCGTAGATAGGCAGGATCCAAGAAAATTTGAGCCCGTCCAGGAGGTCACGACGTGCATCGTGGGCCGGTAATCCGGTATCGTACCGCACGCTGCGACGCTCCCGCGTAAACGCCTGAATCAAATCGACTCCAACCTGAAAATTAATCAGGCGATTCGCAGACAAATAATGGTAGGTCAAACTTTGACTTAGACTCAAGCCATCGCAAAGCCTGTCGTAGCCTCGCTTGTATTCGCTGCTCAATTGCGGAGAATTGTTGTTCGGTGTTTCGATCCAAATTTTGTGTTGTAACATTCCTATCCCCAGATCGAGGCGGATTCCGGAGCCTTGCGGGCCCATGGGGAACACGATTTTGCCTAATCTCCCTTCGACAAACCAACCGAATTGCCGTAAACGGTAATCCTCGAAGACCCCGTTGGCGGTGATAATATCCCCGCTTGCCGTGGCTATGGCCCCAAAGAGAGAATTTTCTTTGACTTGTGCTCCAAAGAGATGCCCTCCATGTAGGCTCCATATCCAACCATTAGGAGGCGATTGCCGTTGCAATTCGAGACCCACCATCGAAGAAGGCCCAAACCGATTTCCCAAATCCCCGCCGGCGCTGTAGAGTCCATAAACGGTGTGCACTTGCCACAAGGGCCTTTTCCAGGGAGGGTACTGGAGGAGCCTTGGTTTATTTGGTGCAAGTAGCATATCGCTCCCTGCTGCAGGCTCCATCGAAGAGGCGGGCAAGCTAAAGACGGTCAGGAATGCTGCGGTGATCCAAAGCACTAAGCATACGATGTTACGAAGATGGCTGGAAATGGTCATCATGGCTGTATATCAAAAAATTTACCAAGCCAGGTCTTGCGCTTATGCAGCCCTTCCATGGGCAAACGAATACGGAAGGTGGTCCCTTTGTTGGTTTCGGAATGCCAAACCCGAATACTCCCGTGGTGATTGAGCTCGACGATCCGACGGGCCAAGGTTAAACCAAGGCCCCAACCACGACGTCGGGTGGATATCCCCGGCTTGAAAACAAGTTGGTGCCGAGAGCGGGGGATGCCGATCCCGGTGTCACGGACGTCCAGGACCAGGTGTTGCCGTATTTGATGCAGATGGCAATGCAACAGCCCCCCGTTCGGCATCGCATCCACTGCGTTTTTGACCAAATTTTCAATCACCCATTCCATGAGTGCGCGGTTATGCGGTATGGGGGGCAAATCGGCCGCTATTTCTTTGGTAAAGGTAATGTTGGAAGGTGTTCGGGATTGGAGATAATCCAAGCTGTGTTCCAAGGTTTCGGTCATGGATAAACGCTCCATGACAGGGGTCGAGCCAATTTTGGAAAATCGCTCGGTGATGTTCTCAAGTCGTTGAAGGTCTTTGGCAAAAGTGTTCAACCAAAGCCCATATTGGGAAGTTGCCAAAGCAGGGTTCTTCGAAACCAAGGTCTCGGCATGGTTCGATTCCATTTGAGCATGCAGGGCCATGAGCGAGGATATCGGAGTGCCCAATTGATGGGCGGTTTCTTTGGCCATGCCCACCCACAAGAAATCTTGTTCGTAGCGCCGACTGGTGTTGAAAGCCGCATAGGATATGGCCAAGAAAACACAAATTACCAAGAGTTGGAACAGCGGATAATAGCGAAGTTGATACAAGAGCAGAGAATCTGAATAGAAAATATAATTGGTGTTCCCCATTCCTGCTTGAATAACAATGGGCGGGTGCTGGGTTTCCATCTCCAAAATCATATTTTCCAAATACCCTGGCTTCGCTGCTTTCTTGTCGTTGATGTTGTTATAGGAAAGAATGGATCGATTGGCATCGGTGAGGATTACGGGGATATTGTCATTGGCCTGTATGATCTCCACCAGAACCTCGAGGCTTGCATCAAATTCCCCACTGAGGCTAAGGGCCTTGGTTGCATTGGCCCAGAGCTCCATGTTTTTGCGTTCTTGCTTGCGGACGCTGTGGACCATTCGGTTGGTGTAGTACAACGAAAGGCCCCCAATGATCAAGGCGATCAGGAGCAAGACGAATTTCCAGCGGCTGTTTTGGTAATAGATGGAGCGCATAGCGGGTTGAAATTATGACGGAGCACCCCAAGAAAGGGCAATGGTTAGGTGATAACGCTTCATTTTGGCTTATATTTGCGGCCCGTTAAGGGCGCATAGCTCAGCTGGTTCAGAGCATCTGCCTTACAAGCAGAGGGTCCGCGGTTCGAATCCGTGTGCGCCCACCCTTTCGGAAATTTTGTGGGTCAGGGTCGGATGTGATCGAAAGGTCGGGGTTTATCTTCGTATTATGGGATTATCCTGCAGGCGGAATGCATTTTTGATCATCTTTACGGTGCTTCTCGCAATGGGGCAGCGTGGTGTTCCCGCCGTTTATGCCCAGCAGCTAGGCCCTTTGCCACCTCTAAGGACAGGGGCGACCTCAAGTCCGTGGACATGGGGCAATCACACGGGGAATAATCACACGGGGAACGGTGAGGCCCGACAGGCCTTGTTGGAGGAAAGAGGCAAGGCCCAATTGATGGTTTTGGCCCGCGAATGGGCGCAGCGTCGCGTTCAGGACAGTCTGAGCCGCTATTTGAAAGGCCTGTCCGGCCTCTGGCCTGCCAAGGTTGCAGGTTCGGAATCGTATTCCGAATTCAAATCCATGAGGGCAGGGGGACTACCCGCTTTGTACTACACCACCCACAACCTTGGGGCAGCCCAAACCAGCCTTACAACCCGCTTGTGGCCGGGCGGAGGACGAGGTTGGGATTTGTACGGGCAGCGTTTGACCCTGTGTTGTTTTCAGGGTCCTACCGGAACACAGCCCTTTTACTACGACACCAAGCTGGGCATCTGGGATGGGGGCGCGGTTCGGGCCACTCATCAGGAACTCAACGGGCGGGTCCTGCAACCCGACGGTGCCAGCACCCTTAGCAACCATGCAACCCATGTGGCAGGAACCATGATTGCTTCCGGAGTGGAACCCAATGCCCGTGGTATGGCGTACGCAGCCAAATTGGATGCCTACGACTGGAACAACGACGAAAGTGAAATGGCTGCTGCCGGGGCCCAGGGTTTGCTCCTGTCCAATCATTCCTACGGTTTGATTACCGGTTGGCAATGGGGGGACTACGACCAGTCCGGCACAGACCGGTGGTTTTGGTGGGGAGGGGAAACCGATACCATCTGTGTGGATTTTGGTTTGTATTCCCAGCAAGCCAGAGATTGGGATTTGATAGGGCAGAACGCGCCGAATTACCTTATCGTCAAAGCTGCAGGGAACGACAGGGGCCAGGGCCCAGCCCTTGGAACCACCCATAGGGTTTGGAGCAACAGTTTGGGCAATTGGACCAACAGCACCACGGTACGGCAAAAGGACGGAGGCCCCCTGGGTTACGATTGTATTTCGCATGCCGGAGTTGCCAAAAATGTCCTGACCGTAGGCGCGGTTTATGCCTTGAACGGCCCCTACACCGATCCTTCCCAAGTCGTTCCCAGTACTTTTCACGGATGGGGTCCTACCGATGACGGGCGTATCAAGCCCGATATCGTGGCCAAAGGAGTTTCGTTGTACTCTTCCATCGCGGGGAATAACCAGGATTACGCCACCTACAGCGGTACTTCCATGGCTTCGCCCACGGTGACAGGAACCCTGGCTTTGTTGCAACAAAGGGCCATTCAAGTGCGCAACCTCCTCAGTTCAGGCCCCGTTCAGCCCCTGACTTCGGCTCAGTTGAAGGCCTTGGTCTGCCATACGGCCATGGAGGCAGGCCTCCCCGGACCCGATCCGGTGTACGGCTGGGGTTTGCTCAATGCGGAGGCCGCGGCGGACCTAATTCAGGCCGCGGGAGATTCCGCCCTCCTTGAATCCACCAACCTCGCCAACGGGGCAACCTTCAGCCGCACGGTGTATTCGGACGGGCTATCCCCGCTGAAGGTGACGGTGGCATGGACTGATCCTGCGGCTTCCGTATCGACCTACCAATTGAATAATCCTGCCCCGGTTTTGGTCAACGATCTTGATCTGAGGCTGATCCGACAAAGCGACGGGGTAGTGTTTGAACCGTACAGGCTTGTTGCGGGCCAACCTGCTTCTCCGGCCCAGACCGGGGACAATGCCAGGGACAATATCGAACAAGTCCGAATTACTGCCCCTGTCCCCGGCCTTTATACCGTGCAACTCACCCACAAAGGTGCACTCAGCGGCAATCTGCCTCAGGCCTTTGCTTTGGTGGGTTCGGGAATGCGCGTCAAATCCACCCTCAGCGGTCAGCTGCGTTATGCCGGCACCCAAGGGAATGGGGTGAGTGGCCTGATCGGGGTGTACCGTGAAAGCGACGGTCAGTTGGTGGCCACTTGTTCCACCAACGCTCAGGGTGCCTACCAAATCACCGGCCTTGAACAGGGAACCTACAAAGTCAGGCCGGCGGCATGGATCCAGCCTTCCGGGGTGAACGGAACGGATGCTTTGCAGGTTGCCCGTCATTTTGCCAGAACCATCACCTTGACCGGCTTGGCTTTGGAAGCGGCCGATGTCAACGCCAGTCAGGTGGCCAACAGTACCGATGCCTTGCAGATTGCTTTGCGCTTTGTTCAAAGCTGGACCAACAGCCAACCCATGACCCTGACCTACAAAGCACCTTCAGGTTCGGCACTGTTCGCCGCGAGTACGGCCGTGGTCCGGTTGGCCGCAGGCAACGACAGCGCCGGTCCGGCCACCTACACCGTAGGTACTTGGGGCAGTCCTTCCGCTCCTACGGGTTCCCAGGTTCTGGGTGGCGGTCGGTTTAGGGTGCAACTACACCCTTTGTCCTATTTCGGCCAGGCCAGTCCCCAGCCGTTTCCCGCCGGTCAATTGCCAACGCGCATGGAGTTTCTTCTTAGAGAAAGCGGTCCGTGCGGGGGGTACGGGGGCGTGACTCGGAACTGCCTTCAGGCGGGAGATGCCACCAACGGACCAGTGCCAATGTGGACGCATGTGAACCCGCCCCTGTCCGGGAATTTGTCCTTAATCACCGCCTACGGTCGTTATTCCTCCTTTGCGGCCGGGGACTGGTTGGGCCCGGAAGCCCGCATATCCATTTCTTCAGGGGCCCCTGCAACCTGCCACCTTACCGTGCAGTGTGCTGGCGATGTGGACGGCTCCGGCTTCTGACCCCGGCCCTTCCCTCCGGCCTGGGCCTCGAGTAAAATTGCCTTTCAACCCCAAATCCGCTTTTTTGTTTTATTTTTTTTGCAGTAAAGCGTGTTTTTTTGTTTTTCGTTCATTAATTTTAGAACAAATAAAATTTAAGCTATGAAAAAGCATTTACACTTTCTGGCCTTTGCCTTGTTCGCCCTTGTGTTCGGGCTATCTGCTCAGGCCCAAACCGTTTATACGGTGGGAACCGGTACAACCGTAAACACCACAACCGGATATCCAGCCGCTTACGGTAATTATTGGTGGGGTTCCAGGCAGCAGTACATGATTCGGGCCTCCGAATTGGCCGCGCTTGGCGCAACACCGGGAAATATTGGCAGCATCGCTTTTGATGTCGCGACCGTTGTGGCGACCCCATTGCAGGGCTATACCATCAAAATGGGAACCACCAGCGATACCGCCTTCACCACAACGGCGGGATGGCGTTCCGGTTTGACCACCGTTTATTCCGGTCCAGCCACTGGGTACGTTCCCGTTTCTGGGTGGAATACCCACTTGTTTACACCTGCGTATTTCTGGGATGGCATGTCCAACCTCGTTATCGAGGTTTGTTTCAACAACTCCGCCTACTCGAGTAATGCAGGTACCCGGATGACCGCTACCCCTTGGAACAGTTCTATGGCGTACAATGCAGATGCAGCCGGGATTTGTGCCAACAGTTCTGTGACCAGCACCTATTTGAACCGCCCCAACATGCAGTTGTCTATTACCGGCATTGTTGGTTTGGACTTGGCTGCGTCTTCTTTAATCGCTCCGGTTGCCCCAATGGGAGGCGGAGCGTCTTCCCCTGTGACCATGCAAATTATGAACACCGCATCCACCACCATTACTTCTGCAACCCTGGGCTACCGAATGAGTGGGGGATCGGTGGTCACGCAGTCATGGACCGGATCGATCGCAACCGGTCAAACCGCCAATTTCACCTTTAGTTCGGGGATCACCGCTCCTGCATCGGGGTCCTTCTCCATTAGTGCTTTTGTTTCGAACGCCAATGGTTTGGGTGCTGACTTGAATCAGGCCAACGATACCGTTTCGAGGACAATCATTTTGGCAATACCCGGCGGCACCTACACTATTGGGGCCTCTGCAACCGCCAATTACCCTACGGTAACTGCTGCGGTGAATGCAATGCGCGCTGGGGGTATCACGGGGTCTATCAATTTCCTTATTGAACCCGGCAACTATTTCTCTCCCTCAGGTGGTTATGATTTATCCGGTATCATTGGGGCTGGTGGTTCGACAACCATTGGCTTTAGCAGCCTAACAGGCTCTGCCGCCGATGTTATTTTGTACAACGACACCACTTCACCTGCTTCGGGTACTCGTCATACCTTCAATGTATCGGTGCCCGGTGTTTCGTTTAGTTCCTTGACTTTCGCCAGGGCCAATATCGGTTCCACAACCTCTGCAGCTATTAACCTGAACACGGGGGCCCACAATGCCTCCGTGACCGGTTGCGTATTCAACGATTTGCTCGGCACATCCAACTTCGCTAGCAATGCCATCCGTATGGGTGATTGCAACGGCGTGAGCATTATTGGTAATCAATTCAATGACTTCTATTATTCCATTTATCAGAGCGGTAATAGCGGTACGGTTGGGTCGGCTTACTCTACCGGCTTACAGGTTATTTCCAATACCATCAATCGTTGTCGGTATTACGGCATTTATCTGATTAGCGTCAGTAACTGTTTGATTCAAAACAACTTACTAGATCAGATGCATCCAACGGCAACTTTTGGGTACGGTATTTATTTCAGCCGTTGTTACAAAGCCACGGTTTCCGAAAATACCATTCAAGGTGTATTGCCAATTTACCCGATTTATTTCTCTAATTTCAACGGAGATCCTTCGAATAAAAACCGCGTTGTCAACAACGTCATCTCTGGAACGAATATCACCGCGACAGCGACCCATTACCCAATTTATTTCAGTGCCTCCTATTCGGCGACCGCTACGAATCCAAGCAACTCCCGCGATTATGCGGATGTGGCCCACAATACGGTGAATTATGTGGTCAGCAGCACCACTACGAGCGCTTACGGTCTTTTGTATGTGGTTGGTTCATCCACGCCAGCAAACAACGCTATTATCGGTGTTTACAACAACATCTTTTACGCCAAGGCAGGTGCAGGCGCCACCCTACCTACAGGAATTCGCGGGATTTATATTTCCACGACACAGGCCAGGGACTCCATCCAATCCAATTACAACAATATTCGTTTGGAGGATAATGCAGGTGCACCTGCGGCTCGGCCTTTGGTTGGTGTAACAACAACCGCATCAACCAACTACAGCACATTAGCGGCTTGGACTACAGCCTCCGGTCGCGATGCCAATTCGGTGAGCATTTCCCCCAATTTTGCGTCGGTGCTCAATGCCATTCCTTCGGCCCAAGCCATGGACAACCTAGGCACACCGCTGACCTATGTGACCATAGACCGTACCGGTGCCTCTCGTAACCCTGTGACTCCTGATTTGGGTGCCTACGAGTACACACCTTCAAGTATTGACTTGGCGCTTGCCGGCCTGAATGCAGCCGCTGCTTGCCCCGCTGGTGGTCAGACCATAACAGCCACCCTACGGAATGTAGGAAACACGGCATTTAATTTTGCTTTGGATCCTGCCACCATCACGGTCTATGTTGCAGGGCCTATTCCACAATCGTTTACCGCAACGATTAATTCAGGCATTCTGGACACAGCGTCAACTATGACCATTACCGTTACGAATTTATTGGATTTGTCCGTGGGCGGCACCTATGCGTTGTCAGGCTCTTTGGTGGCTTCTACAGACGGTAATACCGCGAACAATGCCGCAACCGGAACTACCGTGGTACAGGTTGCCTATCCCAGTCCATTCGTCGAAAATTTCAATTCAGGTACGACCGTTCCTGCAGGTTTCACCACCAACATGTCCCGCAATGCGACTGCAGGGGTTGGTCAAAGTGCTTGCCTCCGTTATAATGTGTACAGTACGTTGATTGCCAACATGGACGGCCCGCTGGTCGGCCCTTTGGTGGCCGGTGACGCGCTTCGGTTTGAATACAAAGTAACCGCTTGGTCCGGTTGGACTTGGCCCGGTACGGCGGTGGCGCTGGGTGCAGGCGATACCATCAAGATTTTCCTTTCTTCGGATTGCGGTTTGAATTACACGCTGGCAGACATTATTACTTCAGCGAATCATGCTACCGGCAACAGCTATTCCCGTTACACCGTACCCTTGCCTTCTTCCATGGCAGGTGGATTCGTCAAGGTTCGTCTCAACTTCAAACAGGCCAGCGGTATTGATGTGTACTTCGATGTGGACAATTTCCAAATTGTTCAACCTCCTGCCGTGGATATGGGTGTTGTGGCCATTACTTCACCCAGCGATGGTTGTGGTTTGAGCGCCAGTTCCGTGGTAGGAGTTCGAGTTAAGAACTTTGGAGCGGCTGCACAGTCCAATATTCCGGTTTACTATTCAGTGAACGGGGGTAATGCCGTCAACGAGGTAATCCCCGGTCCGGTCAATCCCGGCGATACCTTGACCTATTATTTTGCAACCACAGCCAATTTGGCGGTAGCAGGTCCGTACAATTTTGCTGCAGCAACGGCTTCCTCAGGCGATGCGGATCCTTCCAACGACGGGTCCAATCGTTTGGTTACTTCGTATTTGTTGGTCAATCAGTTCCCTTATTCCCAGAATTTTGAGAATGGTCCTGCCGGATGGACGGTGGGTGGTTCCAACTCTTCTTGGGCACTGGGTGCCCCTGCCGGTACGGTTATCAATGCAGCGGGTGGTGGTACAGCCTCATGGGTAACCAACCTTGCGGGTAACTACAACGCAAACGAAGCGAGCTATATTCAATCTCCATGTTTGAGTTTCGCCAACGTATTCAATGCGGTTCTTAATATGAAGGTTTGGTGGCATGCCGAGGCCGGTTGGGACGGCGGTCAAGTCCAGTACAGTATCGACGGTGGTAATACCTGGACGGTGCTTGGCAACGGTTCATCCGGACTCTTTAACTGGTACAACGATACGTTGACCTTTGGCCCTGCAATCGGTCGTACGGTTTGGACGGGAAGTACCGCTACCAGTGTACCTCCAACATCGGGCGGTTGGGTGAATGCACGCCATAGTTTGGCGGCCTTGAATTTCCAGCCCAGGGTCTTGTTGCGCGTTGCGTTCTATTCCGATGCTTCTGTTCAGTACGAAGGTTTGGGTGTGGATGATATCAGTATCGACTTGCCTCCTGCGGTTGATATGGGTGTAATTGCTGTAACATCCCCGGTTTCAGGTTGTGTTCTCGGTTCCCAAGAGCAGGTTACTGTTCGGATTTCCAACTTTGGTTCTGCCGCTCAGACCAACTTCCCTGTCTCGTATTCAGTCAACGGTGCAACACCGGTTGTTGAAACCTACCAAGGGACCGTTAACCCAGGTGATACCGTGCAGTTCACCTTTGCGACACGTGCCGACCTTTCCCTCCCCGGCTCGTATGTCGTGCGCGGTGCAACCGCTTTGACAAACGATGCATTCCCTATTAACGATGGTCGCAATATCACGGTGGTGAACACTTTCCCGCAAACGGTTCCCATTATTGCCAACCTGAACAGCGGTTTCCCCAGCTTCCTGCAGCCAAGCCCGGCCACCAATATGTACAGTGCCGCAGCAGGGGTTGGCCAGAGCGGTAACCTCCGTTACAATGTGTTCTCTACCTTGGTGGCAAATCTTAACACCAAGTTGGTGGGTCCGCTTCAGCCCGGCCATAACCTGGAGTTTGACTACAAGATTACCGATTGGTCCGGTTGGGTATGGCCTGGTGTACCAACAACTTTGGGTGCAGGGGATACCATCAAAGTTTTGGTATCCAATACCTGCGGTCAATCCTATCAATTGGTGGACATCATCCACGCCGGTAACCATATCCCTGATACCAACTACCGTACCCGTACGGTATCCTTGGCATCCTTCGTGGGTCAATCCATCTATGTTCGGATTGTCTTCGCTCAGGCCAGCGGCATCGATGCTTATTTCGATATTGACAACTTCAAAATCTGGAATCCGCTTTCTCCTCGTATTCTTTCGATTTCTCAAACGACCGCAACCTGTACGCCAACAGCTCACCAGGTTGATGCTCAGATTGCGGTAGCTCCTCAAGGGGCCTCCTTGACTCAGGTTAACCTTCAGTATGATTTGACGGGTCTAGGGTACTCTTCAACTCCTATGACCTACAACGCGGCCAATGACCGTTGGGTTGGTACCGTACCTGCAGGTTCCATCAACGTGCCTGTTCGTTACCGTGTAACGGCCTTGGACGCTTCCAGCCTTGTGGACACATCCTTGCCGCGTACCTATACCGACAATTACCTGACGGTGTTTGCGGGGAATGATACCACGGTGACGCCTGGCGATACAGCCACCTTAAGGGCGACCACCACAGGGTTCGCCTCTTCGTCCATGCTCCGTGCCAGTCTCGATGGCGGCAATGGTTCGGGTGGAATCACCTTTAATCTCCGGGCCCGCAATTCCATTACCATTGACTCGATTTTGGTTCCGTTGTCCGGCGCGGCCGCCACGACAGTGGATGTTTGGTACTCCACAACGCCAATCAATGGTGCTCCCACGATTGCATCACCCGCTTGGACGCAAATTGTTTCCGGTTATAGTGTTACCGCCAATAACGCAAGTCTTACCCCTACGAATCTTGTTGGTATTCCTATGCCGGCTAACTTCTCCATGCCAAGCGGAGCTGTTTACGGATTTTTTGTGGGATCTGGTTCAACCATGATTTATACCACCTATACCTCGCAGGTTGACACCTTTGTGGATCCGAACATGGTGATTTACACCGGTCCGAATGTGGGATACGGTGGAGCTGCTCCGAACCCAACCTTTAGCACCCGTCAGTTCTGCGGTGCGGTCAGTGTTCGTAACCCCGCCGCTGTGGCCTGGATGGTTCAGGGAACCTCGACGGTTCTTAGCACCGGACCGGTATTCCGTGTAGCGCCGAGCGCAACCACTACTTATGTAGCGATGATCACGGACTCTGTATGTACCTCAACCGATGCGGTTACGGTCTTTACGGTTGGTCAAAACCAAGTCACTGGTACCTTCAAGTACAACAACACCCCACAGACGCCGATGACGAATTCTACGGTTCAGTGTAAGGACGCCAACAACAATGTGATTATGACCGCGCCAACCGATGCTACCGGCTCCTACACCATGTCCGGTATGGCCAACGGAACCTACACGGTAACAGGGATCACCAATAAGCCATGGGGTGGTGTTACCGCCACGGATGCCTTGGTAATCAACAGAAGCATCGTTGGCGCTGCACCACTGGTGGGATTGCGCCTCAAGGCGGCTGATGTTAATGGTTCTAATACGACCACTTCTGTGGATGCCTTGTTGGTGGCCAGGCGTGCCAACGGAAGTATTTCCACCTTTGCTGCAGGGAACTGGGCTTACGAGGCTGTTCCAACTACTGTAGCTGGGGGTGTTACTACGCGGAACATTATGGCAATTTGCTTCGGTGATGCCAACGGTTCCTACCAGCCCTCTACTGCTCTTCGTGTTGACCCCAAAATCTTTGCGGTGAACCAAGGCGTAATCAGTTCATCTGACCTAACAGTGGTTCCTGTTCGTATTGACAGGGCACTGGCTTTGGGTGCTATGCAGATCAATATGGAATTGCCTGAGGGGGCTGTGGTTCAAGGTGTACGATCCGCTTTGCGTCATGGCAACTTTGATTTCCATCAGGAAGGCAATGAATTGCGTGTTTCTTGGTATCATGTGGACGGAGCGCAGCTCTCAGAAAATGACCTCTTGTTCTCCATGGAATTGGCAGGCCTTAGCGCTCTGAATGCATCTGACCTTCGTTTTGGTGAGCTGAGCGAAGTGGCTTCGCCATTGGCCGAATTGTATCCTTTGGTAGGCCTTCGCTTACCCCGTGTCTTGGGTGCTGACCAAGGCGTCTCGATCTTCCCCAATCCAACTCGTGATCTAAGCCAATTGCGCTTGAATCTGATTGCCTCCTCCGAGGTGAGCTTAAGGGTATTGGATGCACGTGGTCGCGTTGTTGCTGCGGAAACCCGCGTTTTGGATGCCGGTGTCCAAAGCATGGATATCCGCACCGAATCCTGGAGCGGTGGCCAGTATCAAGTCGAGGTGACCATTATGGCTGGTAGCGAAACCCGTCGTGAAAGCCTGCGATTGAATGTGCGCAAATAAAGCGAGCGGTCGTTAATCGAAAGGGGGCAAGAAATTGCCCCCTTTTTTGTTTTTATGGATTATTTTTTTAGGAAAAGGGATACTTCATTTGTTTTTGCGAATCCCTTCTATTAACTTTAGACAACTAAATCTTTATTTCTATGAAAAAATTACTCACCTTGCTTGCTTTGTTGGCCTGGACCGGTTCGGCCTGGGCCCAGAGCGCTCAGCATCGGGTTGCCAACCAGCTCAAGTCGGTGGCCGTAGACATCCCCGGTTCCTATGCCGGGCCTGTCACGACCGCAGGGGCAGGGTCGGTACGTCCAGATGCCGTTACCACCGTTTGGAGCGAAAACTTCTCGGTCAACCCCACCACCAACGGTTGGTTGAACATTGGTTTCCGTGGCACCAACAACACCGCAGTACCTGATACGGTAGGGGTTTGGGAATACCGTGGTTCTGCCACAACTCCAGCGGCCAACCAAGGTTCTCGTGGTGCTTACCGTGGTTCGACCATCGCTATTCAGTCGGCTACTCGTTCCAACGGTTTTATGATCTTTGACTCCGATTGGTTGGATAATAACGGTGTGGCTGGTGCATTTGGTCAGGGTCGTTTCCCATCGGCCCATCGCGGTATGTTGATTTCACCCATGTTGGATATGACCAGCAATCCGTATTTGAATCTCGTATTCGCGCAGTACTACCGTCGTTTTGGTGGTCCAGCCTCTGCTCAGACCGTACCTGCAACTTATTTGCTCTTCTCTCGTGATGGTGGTGCGACTTGGTCTGATACCATGACCATCAATGCGGATGTTGCTGTTAATTCGGCTACTCCTGCTTCCAACACCGCTGCTTCTTACGCGGCTGGTGGTGTCGGTATCAAAACCTACAATGTATCGCAATACATCGGAGGTCAAGACAGTGTTAAGATTGCCTTCCTCTTCAACGGCGATTATTATTTCTGGATGTTGGATGATGTGCGACTGAACACCATTCCAGGTAATGATTTATCGATCGTTAGCACAGTGATTCAACCCGATACATCACGTGATCGTTTCTTGGAGACTCATCGCCTTACCGAGGTTAACAAAACACATAATCGTTTCCAAGCCCGTGTTCGCAATTTGGGAGTTTTCCCAGCCAATGGCGTGGTATTGACTGTTAACGTGAAGGATTCTTTGGGCAATCCCTTGTTTACCGGTACTTCAGTGCCTACCAACCTTGCTCCCTTCACGGATTCTCTGATTTCGATTTCTACCCTCTATACTCCGACTGTTAAGGTCTTTTCTTATTGTGATTATTCTGCCTACGCTACCGGCGTTTCGGACGAAGATTCTTCGAACAATGTGGCTAGACGTCAATTGGAGTTAACCGATACCATTTTCGGTACCGCGCAGACGCTGCCTACGGCACAGGGTTCGCTTGGAACGGCTTCGTTCACAGGTGCAACCGATTTGCCAATCGCCAACATGATTGAAATCGTAAGCCAGGATACGGTAATGAGTGCTTCATTCCGTGTCTTCCAAGGCACTTCCGGCGCTGCTGCTACGGGTCCGGTGGGAAGTAACATTTATTTCACCATCGAAGGGAACGATACCGCGACAGCCAATGCGGGTCTTCCTGGCGGATTGGCCTATGTCTTGATGGAAACCGACTTGTACACCGTAACTCAAGCCGATTATGATAGGGGTTGGATTACCGTTAATTTCCCAGCTACCATTGGAGGTACCGCTCAAAACCGCATTTTGGCCCCAGGCCAATATTGGTTAGTCGCACGCATGTTCTCCAATGCCGGCCAAAACCATATCCGAATTTTGGATGACCAGTCTGTTACCCAGCCTTGGTACACTTCAGTGATCAACGTGTCCAATACTTGGTACAGCAACGGAAATAATTTCCGTATGCCATTGAATTTGCGTTCAGGATATACACCTCCTCCTTGCCAGGCACCGACCGCCCTTGCCGTGAACAGCGTGACCAACACCGGGGCCTCTCTCGGATGGGGTGCAGTCTCAGGCGCATCTTCTTATGAAATCCGTGTGCAGGCCGCTGGTCTTGGTACGCCAACGGGTTCAGGAACCATTGTGGCAACGAACAGCTTCAATGCTACAGGTCTTACACCAAATACATCCTACGAGTATTATGTGCGCACCAATTGTGTTGGCGGTTTGTTCAGCACCTGGTCTGGACCTTCAACCTTCTTGACCAACTGCAACAGTGTGAATATTCCATTGTTGGAGAACTTTGAGCCGGCCTCATCAACTCGTGGTTGCTGGAGGAGCGTTGGGGCTTGGCGCCTTGCCAATGGCGCTTCCAGCACCACCGTTTCTGCAAGCGATTCGGTATCGATCTGGTTCGACTTCTACAATGTTCCCAAGAATACAGGCGGTTTCTCCTTGTATACCCCTCAATTTGCGCCAGTGCCCGCAGGGACTGCCTTGAAATTTGCCTATGCTCATGCAACCTATTCGAATACCGATACAGACCGCGTTGTCCTCTTGACCACAACCAATGACACTACTTGGGTTACCTTGGATACCTTGGTGGGTGGTCCTAACGGATCCATGACGACGGCGCCTAATTCACAAGGGCCTTTCGTTCCTACTGCTGCTCAGTGGGGCGCCAAAACCTATACGCTGCCCGTTGGAACGATCAAGGTACGCTTCCAGGCGCGCTCTGATTTTGGTAACAATGCCTATTTCGATAATATCGAGATTGGTTCGACAGCTACCCTCACAGGCTTGTTGCGCTACAACAATTCAGCCAGCACAGGGTTGACCAACAGCGATGTTCGTCTGCTAGCAGGTACTTCCCAAATTGCATCGGCGACAACCGGTACAGGGGGAGCCTACACTATGAATGCCGTTCCTGCTGGTTCATATACCGTAACTGGTGCGACCACCAAGCCATGGGGCGGTGTGACCGGAGCGGATGCCCTCGTGATCAGCCGTCACTTCTCCGGTGCGGTTCCTTTGGTTGGTTTGAGGCTCAAAGCGGGTGATGTGAACAACAATACTGCGGTTAATTCACAGGATGCCCTTTTGGTATCTCGTCGCTTTGCGGGTACTGTTTCTTCATTCACTGCGGGTAACTGGGCCTTTGAGGCCTTGCCAGTCAACATTACTGCCGGTACTGTTACTCAAAACATCCTTGGTCTTTGTTACGGGGATGTCAACGGTTCCTATTCCGGTATTCCTGTTCGTTCCAATGCACCTGTTGCCCTTCTGGACGGTGGGGTCTTGGCCTCAGAAAGTGATGAATTGGTGATTCCAGTTTCTGCTGCCAAAGCAATGGAAATTGGTGCATCTTCGTTGGTATTCAACTTGCCTGCCGGCCTGGAGATTGTCGGTGTGGACAATGCCCTACCTGGAGCTGACTTCCTCTACAATGTGGTGAATGGTCAATTGCGTTCGGTTTGGTACCATATGGATGGTGCTCGTTTGGCAGAAGGTGATGTCCTGATGACCATTCGTGCTCGTCGTAGAGGTGATTTGAATGCTAATCTTGCGATCAGCAACGAGTCTGAGATTGCAACCCTCTGGGCCGAGGCCTTGGACGGCGCTGCATTGCGCGTTCCTTCTTTGGTGGCCAAGAGCAGCACATTGAGCTTGAGCACTTATCCAAATCCTGCTCAAGATCTCAGCGTTCTTCGCTTCAACCTCAGCAACAGCGCTCGTGTTTCTGCCAAAATGACGGATGCCACGGGTCGTGTTGTTTGGTCACAGCCTTCAGCTCAGCGTAATGCCGGGCAGCAGGAGCTGATGATCGATACCCGTACCCTTGCCAACGGTGTTTACTCCGTGGTTTTGACCAGCGAGGTGAACGGTGAGGTGCGTGTTGAGAATACCAAATTGCAGGTTCGTCACTAAACGACATGCACTGAAAGGGTCACTTTAGGCCATTTCGGCGCCATTCGTGGCGAAAGTTTTACGGCCGGGCTTATGCCCGGCCGTTTTGTTTGTGATGGTGAACCATATTAGTCAAAGTTTTTGAATAGCATTGAGGCAAAGACGATTTTTATCATTATATCAAGAATGAGAAACATGTTGTTTTATTGTAAGGTTGTCCTTAGCTTTGAGGTTACAGCAATTCACTTAAATCTCTGAAAATGCGTAAATCCAGATTACATTTTGTATCAAGTTTCCTGTTCATGTTTTTTTGGGCTGTTTGTGCCTTGAAGGCCCAGGTTACTACCCTTCAAACGACCATAGGCTCGGTTCCTAACGCTTGTGTTGGTGATACAGTTTCCATACCAGTGACTGTGACAATGGGCACGGGGATCAGTGTGGCGGCAATTTCCTTGTCTGTGGATTACGATACGACCAAGCTGCTTTGTTTGAGTTCTGTGTCTGGTATAAATTCTAATATTGCAACAGGATTTTTAAGTAATTGCGGATTTTTTACCAATCAAAATCCAAATCCACCCTATTCTGCTACGTCAAGGAGACAGTTTAGGGTTGCTTGGTTTAATCTAGTTCCTGTAGCCTTTAATGGGCTTATGTTTAACATGCGCTTCGTGGTTCTTTCTGGAGGTAATAGTGCTGTTCAATGGGATTTGGCAACCGCAGGGAATTGTGAATACGCTGACGAATTCGCCGATGTTATTACTATACCAGCTTCAGGCTGGGTTAATGGGTCTATTACCGCAGGAACCCCTGCCTCTATTATCTCTCAACCTTCCGGTAATTTGAATATTCAAGCGGGTTCCAGTACCAGTATTTCGGTGACAGGCTCTGCGGGTGCTTCTTACCAATGGCAGTCCCTAAGTGCTGGTGGTTCATGGACCGCAATTAGTAATACTGCTCCCTACAGTGGAGCAACCACTTCAACCCTTAGCATCACAGGTGCTACACTTGCCTTGAACGGTACCCAATACCGTGTTGTCGTAACAGGTGGCTGCGGTAATCCACTTAACTCCAATGGGGTCACCTTATCGGTAACAGGAGCGAATACCGTTGGATTTTCAGCGGGCAATGTCACAGGCTGCCAGGGCGATACAGTTGCTATACCCCTTACCGGATCAGGGATTAATGCTGTCACTGCAATGTCATTAAAGGTGAATTTGCCAACGGGCGCTACCTATGTCGGCTTAAGTGGCATTTCTACGGGTTTATCCACCGCCAGCGGTTCTGAAGCGGGTGGGTTACTAACTATTACATGGACTGGTGCAGCCTTTACCCTAGCTTCTGGCCCTTTGATGAGCGTGCGTATGGTACTTCCTGCTCAGCCAGGTTCGGTGACCTGGGACGCATCGAGTTCAGTTACACCGAATGCTACGCTTTCTTACACCAACGGAGCTGTTGGAGTTACTCCCTTGCCTTCGGTTACCACCCAACCAGCAGCAACGGTTACTGTTGGTGAATTTCAGTCCGCAAGCATTCCTGTTGTGTCATTGAATGCAACCACCTTCCGTTGGCAGAAGCAGGGAACCGGGAATACATGGACTGACCTTACCGATGGTGCTACGTATTCGGGAACTGGGACAGCGATTTTGAATGTATTATCAGCAACCTCCTCGCTGAACAATGCACGATACCGCTTGCGCATGCTAGGGGGATCTTGCCCAACCGCAACCTTTAGCAGCACCTGCACCCTCTCGGTAACCCCTATGCAGATTAGTCTCAATGCCATTGGTGCTACTGCTTGCGCAGGCGATATTGTCAGGATACCCGTAAGGATAAATGGCGCGGTCAATATTGCTAACATGAGTATTTATTTGCAATACAGCGCATCTAACCTTCAATACCTTGGATTTGATAGTTTGTATAGTCCTGGTATTTCCGTTCAAGCGCAGACTTCGCCCAGTCCTCGAATCTTTATTTCCTATAATGTTGGCGCTCCAATTTCCATTACTAATTTCTCGACGGTCTGCCGTTTACGATTTAGAGCCTTGGGAGCCTCATCGTTGACATGGACGAATAATTCTGATTTCTCCAACAGCAACGGTGATACGATAGCTTATTCCCAAATTACTTTGGGCAATTCCACTGTGGGGGTCACGGAAGCCATAATCACACCCGCTGGGCCAACTTCATTTTGCACAGGTGGATCTGTTGTGCTCAATGGAAATTCCATTACCGGTGCAAGCTATGCCTGGTTTAATGGTTCGACTCCAATAGCTGGCGCTACCACAGCTACCTACACCGCAAATACCTCAGGAACGTACAGGTTCTTTATCTCCGTGCCAGGCGGTTGTGCAGATACCTCCAATCCTGTAGTTGTTACCACTTCGGCTCCTCCGGTCGCCGCAATTACCGCATACGGGCCTACAACTTTTTGTCAAGGTGGTAGTGTAGGACTGGTTGCAACTCGTGGTAATGGATTCACCTATCGCTGGTACCGGGATGCTGTACGCCTTTCCGCATTAGCGCCCAATACTGATTCCATTGGAGCCTTCCAAGGGGGTACCTATAGAGTTGTCGTGATCAATGCCGGTAATTGTTTAGATAGTACCACTACGGGTACTGTCGTGACGGTCAAGCCTAAGCCACGTCCGCCTCAGATTACGCGCCCTACCGTTTCTCCGGCATCGGACTCTCTTTATGCTAACATTCGTAATCAAAATAACATAACTTGGTTTAGAAACGGTGTTGCTTTGACTGGAGGCGCTGATGGTGTTATCAGGATTTCTGGAAATGGGATTTACAGGGCTATGCAGGATAGTAACGGATGTAGATCGGATTCATCCAACGCGATTATCGTAACCGGTGTTGGTGTCTTGGAAAATGCTGTCAATGCTCTAAATGTTAGCCTCTTTCCGAATCCAAATCAAGGTCGTGTTTACTTGTTCGGCACATTGGATAACAAGGCCACGAAAACAATGATCACCGTGACCAATACGGCAGGTCAAGAGGTTTTAAACACCCATCTTGAAGGAGTCGTTGGCGAATTCCGTCATGAACTTAATTTGGAGAACATTGCGCCCGGGATTTATTTTGTTTTAATCCAGCGGGATGATCGCTACGGTGTATTGCGCTTTGTGAGGGAGTAAGCCCACCTTTCCCCTGATTTTTTAATGAATGCATGTCTTCGGACATGCATTTTTTTATATCGTAAGTAGCAAACTTTTATTCAGGAATTGTGGTAGGCGGCGGTCTTCATGCCTAGGTTATTTCGATGCCCTGGATAACCCTACTGGGTTCATTATTTTCGGTGGACCAGGTTGGTGTCAGGGTCTTTGAAGTAAATCTGTTTACTCTCTGGGCAGATGGCGTTGCCTTGGGCGTCAAATTCAAGGCGATGACCGTATTCACTCATCCAGCCAATATGACGGGCGGGGTTGCCGACCACAAGTGCATAATCCGGGACATGCTTGGTTACCACAGCCCCCGCGCCGATAAAGGCAAAACGTCCGATATCATGCCCGCATACAATAGTCGCATTGGCGCCTATGCTGGCCCCTTGGCCAACCCGCGTTTGGGCGTATTGACCGCGACGATTCACCGCGGAACGTGGGTTGGTTACGTTGGTAAAAACACAGGAAGGGCCAAGGAAAACATCGTCATCGCAGATGACCCCGGTGTACAAACTCACATTGTTTTGAATCTTAACATTATTCCCTAGGATGACATCCGGGGAAACAACGACATTTTGTCCAATGTTACAACGGGAGCCAATGCGGCATCCGCTCATGATATGGGTGAAATGCCAGATTTTGGTGTCTTCACCAATTTCACAAGGTTCGTCAATGACCGCGGTAGGGTGGGCATAATAATTCATGGGCGTAGGGGTTCTGGGAATATTGGACCTTTAGAAATCACAGTTGGCGGGAAATCCTGTTAAAGCATGATCGGCATAAAGGGCGGTATTGATCCTGGGCACCAAGCATCAAAGTTTCCGAATCGCCATGATGCCGAAACGAAAAAGTCGCCTCATTTCCGCAATCCGAACATATTGCTCGGGCCTTGGTAACATCTTCGGCAACAGCCATTAAAGTAGGCATGGGGCCGAAGGGATTGCCCAGAAAATCCATGTCGAGGCCCGCGATGATGACCCTATAATTTTGGAAACTAAGGCTTCTCACAATGTCTATAATTTCTGCATCAAAGAATTGTGCCTCGTCTATACCAATCACTTGGATTTGATCCCCCTTTTCTTGAATGATACGGGGTATCTCCAAGGAGGAGTTGACGCTTTCGCAGGGTATGCTGTTTTGGTCATGGGACACGATGCGACCTGTGTGGTAGCGACTATCGTAAGATGGTTTGAAGATGAGGACCCCTAGGCCTGCCAATTCTGCGCGACGCAGCCTTCGGATGAGTTCTTCGGTCTTGCCAGAAAACATGGAACCGGTGATGACCTCAATACTGCCACGAATGGGTGGTGCCGAGTAGGATTGTGAAGAAGCCATTTGGAATTGTATGCAAATCTAAAGGGATGTTGCCATGTAGCCAATTGAATTTGGAATTTCATCGGGACCTCGCCTGAACAAGGAAATTGCCATGTTGTGGATAAGTTTTGTGGGGAAAAGTGGTATTTAGTGGGAAAAAGTGGTTAATTCGTACCTCAGAAAGCCCCCACAGAGAAGTGACACAGTTCATCGG
>Ga0214917_10002154_pt1 | contig 24463 bp, 14 predicted proteins | sample LL_1208_BB_MetaG_FD_177983 | JGI IMG/M metagenome (GOLD analysis project Ga0214917, IMG submission 177983) | Freshwater microbial communities from Lake Lanier, Atlanta, Georgia, United States - LL_1208_BB | ecosystem: Environmental > Aquatic > Freshwater > Lake | place: USA: Georgia | collected...
TCGACCTCTTTTTATTATCCTTGATTTTTTTCATAATGAAAGGAATTTATACCTTTCATTCATTTGTTAAATTAAATGCAATCCATGAAGTACTTATTTTAAGCGTTTTAGCCTTATTCAGTATTTTAATTTTAAAAATTAGCCTTACTTTTTAGCTAATTTCATAGATACAATTTTGTTTTCCGTTCTTTGGTCGTAATAGCCGACTACTAAAGTACCCTCGGCTTCTACTAACTCAGGAGTTATGAAAAATTCAAATTCAAGGGATTGATCTTCAGGGTCATGTATTCTTATGGTAGATGGTAAATCGCCTTCTGTGACCTTGCTTGCACCTGAAAGTGTACCAGAAAGTTTTTTAAGGCCTTTTGGAAGCTCTGAGGATTTTATTCCTAATAATGATTTTCCGTTTTGTCTTACATCCGATAAAGCGTTTATCACTTCACTTGTATATTCAAATGAAATATATTTTCCTACCCATTCTGATATTACTCCAGGATCTAACTCAGGGACTTCTGCCAGGTTAAGAACAAAAAATTCGCTAAATTTTCTATCTGGAAATTCAATTTCAAGCGTATAAAAAGGATATCCCGAATCTTCAGCAGATTTTAGTAGTCCAGATTCTCTAAGAGCATCTGTTATAGTTATTTGTTCATTTTTATCAGTAACTAGCTTTTGCGTTTGTTTTTCCTGACCATTACAAGCGTTAAACAAAACAAAGCCTACAAATAGGAGTAGGGAATTGATTTTCATGTTTTTTTCATAAAAAACGAAAAAACGAAATTATTTATTTGAATAAGCTTAGTAAGTTTTTAAGCAAGTTTATAAAATCTCCTTTTTTGATTTTTTGATAAATTCAGTTGGGGTAATTTGTGTGATTTTTTTAAAAGCTGCATAAAAAGCGGACCTTGAACTGAAACCTGACATGCTCGAAAGGGCATCAATGGTATATTGTTCATTGGACAATAGTAGTTTTTTTGCGTACTCAATTCTAAAGGAATTTAACCATTCTGCAAAACTAATTCCTTTACTTTGGACTAAAAGATCGTCTAATTTACTCCTTGAGATTTTAAATTTAGTTAAAACATCCTGACTGGAGAAATTTTCATTGAGATAAAATTTTTCTTCACTCATTTTGGTGTTAATTGCATTTAAAAGTACTACGTCTTCTTCTGAGGTTTCATTGTTTAGCTGAATATCCTTTTTACGGGTTTCTTTTAAATCGAATAATAAATGAGGACTAATTAGTAAACTTATGCTAAAATAAAATATCATTGAACCAGAAATAATAATCATACTGGAGTTTAGTGGATTAGTAAAATCTATTTTATCATCAATAAATGGTAAAATCAAAGTAGCAAAAAAATTAATATAGTTATAAAAAAGAGCAAAAAGCAAGTATTTTAAAAAAGTAAATGTAGACTTATCTTCTGTTGTTATTAAGCCCTGCTTTTTTATATAAAATGTTTTCTTAAGTATAATGAATCCAACGGGTAATATATAAATATATCTAAGTATCAAATTTAACTTAAAAGGAATAAAACCTTCAATTTTAAAAAGATTTGCACTATTTTTTTCAATTAAATTTACAATTTCATCTAACTGCTCATAATTTTGAATATGAAAAAAAAGATAATCTAAAAAGGCTAAGAATGGAACTATTAAAAATAATAAGTATTTTTTTTTAAAATGGAATGATTTTTCAATGAATGAATTAACATATAAGGTTAAAATACCTGGTATCAAAAGATAAAAGATGATGCCAGATTTTAATAAATATGGAACGTATCTTAATAATTTGGCAGTTGATAGAATAAAGGGCAATAAATAAAATATAACGGACAAAAAAAAACTTGCCAGAAAAAAATGATGCGTTTTTTTCCAGTTTATGGCGGAGTAAAATAGTACTACAATGGTAGGAATTAGGGTGATAGACGATAAAATTAAAACGATGATGGGTAAAACCATTATAGAATATTTTAATTCTCAGGGTTAAATATAATAATTTATTTTAAATGATTATTTTCTATGAGATTTGTCCTGATTTTGAAAAAATGGACATTTATAACCCTTTAAAATGTATTTTCCTGCCCTAGAATTCTTTACTTTGCAAAGGTAAAATAAAAGAATTCATTTCAAAAATATTTAACTGGGAGTAATTTTAGGGGGGGAAGGATATTTCCTCCCTGCTTTTTTTATTTTCTCGTCTTCTTTAAAATGGTGAGATGATTTTTCAACTTTGCTGTAACATATTGACCTACACTTTTTCCCTGCCAGATTCCTTGTTCAATGGCATCACGAAAATGAATTCCACCATAAAGTCTGGACAAAGATGCCTCCATTGCAGCCCCCGAAAAGGAATTAAATGAGCGTATAGGTAGGCCAAATGCTACTTCAACATCATCATCAAAAGAAAACGTATTTCCAAATATTTCAGACAATATAACAGAAGCTGCTGAGGAGGCAACACTGTGTCCAGATAAATATTCGGGGAATGGAGGTGTTTGCAAAATAGGTTTCCATGATTTATCAATAAATTCATGAATCGTTGTCTCCGGGCGAACCCGATGGCTTCGATACTTTTCATCCCAACAGGCTATGAAAGCATCATGTAGCGTGATGGCAACCAACGCATGTATGAGGGCAGTTTGACCCATAGTTCGCTTATCTTTTTTACAGGCAATGCCAGTTATACCTATCCAATGTCCGCCTGGGGATATTTTTTTTGTTCCAAATTCAATGTGGCCAATTTGTGAAATATGATAGGGGTTACAGTCCCAAAAATTGGCTATGGCTACTTTTTCTGGTTCATTTAATCGGACTGTTTCATAGACTTCCTGAAGAAGCTGGTAGAAAGGTGATGTTTTTTCAAGACTAAATAAAACAGGAGGAAGGGGGACAAATTGATTTGCTGAATCAAGAATTATAGTTCGGATAGTACGCCAATGTGGTTCTACAGGTGGCATGAAAGCAGGGGCTGTGGGTTGCCAAAAAGCAGCACCTCGTTTTGGTGTATATCGTTTTAAATTATTTAACTGGAGAAATCCATCCTTCATGGCCATTGATACCACCTCGGTAACTACCAGGTTTACCAGCTGAACGGTTGCTAAAGGAAGCATTTTTGATAAAGTATCAACCGCAGGTAAAAGGGTAGCTCCCGATGGCAGAAGAGCAGCGGCCGTTTTCCATAAGGCTAAAGTGGAACCATTAACAATGTCTTTCTCCTTAATGGGAGCTTTTCCGGGAGAATACTTTATAAGGGGAATTTTACCCAGAGTCTTGTATTTATTGGATTGCAATGCTGCTATTACTTCGTAAGCTGACATTGTTGTATAGGCATAATATCGGGCGGAAGCAACAGGTGAAGTAACATCATCTACCATAATGTCTGTTACCCTTTTTAGGGCTGAAACATAAACATCAGAAGCTTGAATATTATTTGCTTTTAAATAGGAAAAAAGGCTAAAAAATAAAAAAGTTAAAATTTGCCACTTCATAATTGATAATTAATGTGCCCTTTTAAGAATCAACGGAGATTGATTATTGATTCCAACAAGAATCCTTTTAACCAGGTTTAATCCTTGAATAGATTTTAAGCTTCTAATTTCCCCTTTTATGTTTAGCCCTGAAGATAATTGAGGAATATATGAAAAGCTTGCTTTTTCTCCAGATCCTTTTAATAAACAACCATAATTTGCATCTGTCCGCCCAATTCTTATCCTGGTGTAAGCAACATTTCCTCCCAATAAAATATCAGTTGAACCGTCTCCGTCAAAATCATCGGTAAGAATAGCATGAACAGGGGAGAAATTGGCCTCAGGCGGTAAACTTCTTGGGGTAAATTGTCCGTTTATATTTTCAAACCACATCGTCTCAAGGGTGTTAACTTCTAATTTTGGGCTATTTGCTAATTGTTCAGGGGTGAAAACAGTTTCCAGGGTAGCATTCGAATAAGAATCATAAGTAATGAATTTTTTCCTAAGTCCTACCATTTGGTCCGTTATTTCGTCCCGTGTTGCAAATGGATAAGAAATACCCTCATTATAGTAGCACATTAGAGGATCAATAAATCCATTTTTATCAAAATCGTCATAATATAATTCTATGGGTTCCTTATCAGATGCCCGGCAAGGCGCATTCAATCCCCAGTTACCTGCAATGAGGTCTTTGTCTCCATCACCATCAAGATCTGATGTATGGAGTATGTTCCACCATCCTTTTAAGGGTTTATGGAGAACTTCATTAGATATTTCCTGAATTATCCCATCTCTGTAAGCAAAAAATAAAAGAGATGTCCATTCTCCACAAATAGCCAATACATTAGGCTGCTCCTTTTTGAGGTCGGTAATCAGAGCATGAGTAATCATACCCAGATTTTTGCGCCAGGAAACTGTGAAGTTGCCTTTTCCATTATTTTCCAAGAGTAAACTTTCAGGTGCATAAGGGTATTTCCCTTGTTCTACTCGGGCACCAATAAATAAATCTAAATCGCCATCGCTATCGAAGTCCCAGGGAACAACAACAGAACCTGAAAAGCTAAATTCGGGTAAAGATCCTAGTGGTGCCGCAAAAAATAAACCACCTTGATTCAGGTACAGCCGGTCTTTAAGGGGTAACCCAGAATCAGTATCTCCATAGCCTCCTGATACAACATATAAATCGAGATCATTGTCGCTATCAGCATCAAAAAATGCTGCATAAGTATCTTCATATCCCGCATCAGCAAGAAGGGCAGGTTGGTTGGAAGGTATGAATCCACCGTTTTTTAGTTGAAGGAATATATTTCCCGCTTGACCTTCAGGACCACAAATATAAAAATCGTCTAAACCATCCCCATTTATGTCACCGGTTGCTGTTTCAGGACCATGATATGAAACCATGTTAGGGATGAGTGGTTGTACTTTGAAGTCATTGACCATCAATTCTTTATGTGAATAAAGTAAGGTGTCTGGTTTTTCTAAAAAAATAACGGCCGATTTAGGTAAATCCTCTTTAACGATTACATCGCTTAAAGTTTCTTCAAAGAAATAGGTTTTATTTATCTTCAGTTTATCTTTTAGACAATCTGTATTGCCTGAAGGCCAGATTATTTTTATGGAATCAATGACATTGCTTGCCAATCCAATGTGAATTGGTCCAGACATCGAAGATTGAAAGCCATGAACCGGATTATTTTCATAACTAAAGATTCCTTCCGGGGTATAAACTTTTACTTTGGAGCCTAAGGCTTTGGTATTTTTACTGTTCAATGAAAGTTCAACCCGAATAAATCCTTTTGATTTCCCCGACTCGACAGAAGTATTTCTATAAATGCCTGCAGGTGCATTCATCCTGTTAAATATAAGATCCAGGTCACCGTCATTATCCAGATCTGCGTAAGCTGCGCCATGAGCAAAATCAGCACCAGTAAGTCCCCATTCCTTGGTGCGGTCTTTAAAAAGGAGCGTTCCCGTATTTTCGAAAATGTAGTTTTGGAGGGGAGTAGATTTTATAGATTGAAGCATGCCAAACATTTTATCATCGGTAGAACCCTGCAAATGTTTAAGACGCTCATTGGCATAAAATTTAATAAAATCCCTGTTTATCATATCTCTTCCATAACCATTAGTAACAAATAGATCCTTTAGACCGTCATTATTATAATCGGCAAATAAAGCAGACCAACTCCAATCGGTATTTGATATTCCCGCAAATTGCCCAATTTCACTGAAAGTTCCATTACCATTGTTCAAATGAAGCATATTTCGCATCAATTGATGATGAAAACCATTGTCCACCATATTATTGTAAACCTCAAAATTATCGGGGGCATAAAGGAGTTTTTGTCTTTTATTATCTTTTGGAAGCATATCCAGGGTAAAGATATCTTGCCAGCCATCATTATTGATATCGGCAATATCAAGTCCCATGGAGAAATTTGAAATATGAGGAATTTGCACTTTGAGAACTTCTCTGAAAGTTCCATTTTTGTTATTGAGATAGAGATAATCTTCTTCCACATAGTCATTGGAGACATAGATATCTTGCCAGCCATCTCCATCAATATCTGAAATATTTAATCCCAGGCCATAACCCAATGGATTAGATTTAATACCAGCTTTTTGACTTATATTATAGAATTTACCTTCACGATTTTCATAAAGACGGTCACCTGCATCAGGGTCCACCTGATTTTTCAAAAAAGCAGCATCAAAATTGCGAAACTGTTTAATGTTATGATTTAGTATATAAGCATCGAGATCACCATCTTTATCTAAATCAAAAAAAGCCGCCATGGTACTATGGCCCGAGTCATCCAGACCATATTCAGCTGCTTTTTCTGTAAAAGTCAGGTCTTTATTATTAATATATAGAAGATTTTTTCTTTTTTCGGGAAGGTAGTTTCCAGAGCGGCAAACATAAATATCGAGCCATCCATCTCCATTTACATCAGCAACAGATACCCCCGTTGACCAACCTTGAGGGGTTTGGATACCTGCTTTTTTAGTAATATCTTCGAATTGAAAATTTCCTTTATTCAGATATAATTTGTTTTGCTGAATATTGGAACTGAAAAATAAATCAATCAGGCCGTCTTTATTAAAATCGCCGGCACCTACTCCACCGCCATTATAAAAATATTCATAGGTAATGATATTAAGTTCAGGCGTTTCAGGAAGTGTATTTTCAAAACTTATGCCTGTTGACGAAGACAACATGGGTTGAAACAATGGTTGGGAATATATATTAGGATAGGTAAAGAAGCATAAGCCAGCTAAAAGGTTCGATAAAGGCATTGAAAATCTTTTCATAGGTTTGGCCAGATTTGATTATCAAAATCTAAAAATAGGACTTTTTAATGAACCCTTCCTCATATTTAATAGAGGTGATTAAAAAATGCTGCCGCCAAGGGGTATCATGGTATGTTTTGTAAATGTTACCTCCGGGGGCGTAATAGCTTGTTACTTGTTATTCCACTGGGTGCAGGCATATAAAAAAGAGTAAAAAAAACATCCTATGTCACAAAAGGCATAGGATGTTGTTAAAAATAAACAGTAAGTATATAAATATCAGGAATTTATAAGAAATAAAGCCCTGCTAAATAATTTATTTACCTCCGTCCCACCAAACACGCGTAGAGAATTTATCACCACCCATGCGGCTAACAGCTGCTGTGTAATTGGCTGGATTAGATCCTGCTTCATTTTCCCAATAGATTAAACGACGCGGAATTACATTACCTTCAAATGCATTAGGATCTTTGGTAGGGGTTAGTGCCGGATACCCAAGTCTTCTCCAGTTTGCATAAGATTCCATATCGTTAAGGAAGGTAGCTGCCCAGAATTCTTCACCAACAAGGCGAAGTTTATCTTCTGTCGCAGCAGCAGCAAATTTACGTCCAGCGATATAAGCATCGATGTCTGCAGCTGGGCGAGCAAAAGAGGCATCGAAAAGCGTCCATGCCTGGATAGCGCCTTTTACTCCATTGTTGAAATGAGTTTCTGCATTGGCAGTAATCCAGCCTCTCACAGCAGCTTCAGCAGAAAGTAGTTCTGTTTCAGCATAAGAGATAAGATAATATGGATCTTCCCAGTCCATGTATTTTAAGTTTAACATGGAGAACATACGCGTTCCGACACCTGCGGTCTGAAACTTCGCTTTATTTTCAGCAGAAAGAACATTAAGTAGGGTTGAACTGGTATAACCGTTAGGTAAACCAATTGCAGAGGCAGGATTAACATCCCAGGTAGAGGCAACTTCCGGATTTCCTGTTCCGCCAGTAACGATCATAAGGCGTGGATCTTTATTAGCTTTCATCCAGTTTACAAAAGTTTCACTAACTTTACAGTCTCTGGAATATTTATATGTATTCCAGTAACCATCATTTAAACCATTGCGGTTATGACCCTGAGGACCGTTAAGGTATTTGATAGTGCCATTATCAGCATTTGAAGAAAAAGTTCCAGAAGCGTAAGCCTCAGCAAAGATAGCTTTGCCTGTATTGGCATCAACTTTTTGCATTCTCATAGCCACTCTCATAAGAAAAGCATTGGCGAACTTTTTCCATTTTGAAATATCACCATTATAAACAACATCTTGTGCACCCAAGTTTCCACCTGTGGCACTTAGTTTATCTCTTGCAGCCTTTACATCTTTCACGATGGCTGCATAGACATCCTTTTGTGCTTCATACGCAGGGAACCAATTTTCAGGATCTTGTAATCCATAACCTGCTTTTGTATATGGAATATCCCCGTGAAGGTCGGTTAAACGATGTAGATCAAAAGCGCGAAGAATAGTAGCCACGGCGTTTAGATTTGCCTTAGTAGCATCTGATTTAGTTTGCTCAATAATGTTTGAATAAAGACGAATCACATCGGTGAAATGTCTTTCCATGTAAGCACCACTATACTGAGCATTATAGTAATACTTGTCACCACTAAAATAGCTGGCAGTAGAAGCAGTATGCTGAATCATGGTAGCAGCATAAAGCATATTAGCTCTGGTGTTTTCATATTCACCGCCAATTCTAAGGGTTGCTGTTGTGAGTAAGAAGGCAGGATCCATAGAGGTCACTGCATTTTGGTTGGTGTTTAACTCAATGAGATTATCCTCATTACAAGCATTAAAAACGAAAAGACTTGTGAGAATCAACCCAGTTTTGACCAATTTATTTTTCATTTGCATAAGATTAAAGTTTAACAAAATTAGAAGCCAACGGAAAGATTAATCCCTACGTTTCTGGATAAAGGCATAGCGAAGAATTCAAGACCCTGATCAGCGCCTGCATTAGAATAAGCAGATTCTGGATCAATATTCGGTGTGCTGGACCATAAAAGCGCCAGATTTCTGCCAACTAACTGAATAGCCAAACTTTCAATAGGTAATTTTTTTAATGAATTCTTAGGTAATTTAAATCCAATGGAAAGCTCTCTTAATTTTGCATAAGAAGCGTCATAAACAAGATTTTCTGTTATATCACTGTATCTGCTCCAGTAATCCACTAAACGGGTTACAGGAACGGTAACATTTACAGGGGCACCGGTGGCAGTAACACCACTCACTTTTAAACCAGATTCACGACCTTCCAATGTTTCCTGGTGTAGTCCCCAACGGTATGCAAGCCAGTTTGTTCCAGAGAAAATAGATCCACCGTGACGAACATCGATAAGGAAAGAAAGCGTAAAATTCTTATAAGAGAAAGAATTAATTAAACCAGCAGAGATGGGTTGACGACCGAAACCAAGGATGTTATTTGCATTAGCCGAACGAACAGGCATACCGTCTTCAGTGTAAATTTTTGTTCCATTAGCATCTGTAGCATGTTTCCAGCCAACAATAGCGCCAAGTTGTTCTCCTACAATATGACGAATTCTCTCTCCCTGACGAACACGAGATTCATTATAGTTTAGGAACTGAATAGGATTTCCTTTGGCATCTTTACCTAAATTTACTGCCTCGCTAATGTTATTCGCAAAGTTTAAGGTTACATTCCATTTGAAATCTCTGGTATCCATAGCTGCCACATTTAATAATAATTCAACCCCTCTGTTTGATAATTCACCAATGTTAACTTGAGTACTACCAAATCCTGAAGTAGCTGAAATACCAGCATTTAAGATATCATTGGTAGTGGTACGGTTGTAATAAGCCACATCAACGCCCAATCTGTTATTGAAAAAACGAACATCTGCTCCAATTTCAATTTCAGAAGAAGTATAAGGACTTAAAGTTGGATTTGGAATCGAACCATTTGTAATTTGACCTGCATTGGCTGAACCGTGTGGAGCACTCAACAAACCATATTGTACATTAAGAGCATAAGGATCTGGTCCACCACCACCTACCTGAGCCCAGGAAGCACGAACTTTGGCAAAGTTTATGAAAGAAGGTAATTTCAACGCATCCGAAAGTACGGCACTTAATCCGGCAGATGGGTACAATAATGAGTTATTTTCAGGAGATAATGTTGAGAATTGATCCTGACGGCCGGTCATATTTAAGTATAACCAGTTTTTATAACCAACGTTAGCGGAAGCATAAATAGAATTGATTCCAATTTGAGAGAATCCAAAGATACGACCCGGTGCCTTCACGTTATTTACGCTATGGAAAAAAGGAACCACTAAATCATTTCCACCAGTACCTTTTGTTTTATTCTGATTTCTCATCTTATTTCCTCCAATGAGGTAATCAAATGAAATATCCCCAAATTGTTTTTGACCCCCTATCATTAACTCGATATTGTTCTCAAGCCTGTTGATAAATGTTTCGTTGTAATCACCCAATGGTTTATAGGCAGTACCATAAGCTTCAGTGCTTGCAGCATCGCGATTGCTGAAGTCTGTACCTACACGACCCATTACATAAAGCCAGTCTGTCAAATCATATTTAGCAGACATATTTCCGAAAAGACGATTTGAAATATCTCTTCTGTAGAACTGATAAGCAGCCCAGTATGGGTTTGTTGAGAAGGTATTTCCTTGAAAACGCAGTTCTGTTAAATCGGCAGCGGCTCCTAACTTTTCACCTGGACCCTGAATAACGCTAAATGGAATCTCACGAGGCTTTGTTACCACAGCGAAATTGGCGTTACCTGGAGAATCAGATAATCTTGGACGGTTCTTAGCATCCTGATAAGCATAGTTCGCAGAGACATTTAAAGTAAGCTTTTTAAGTTTACTATTGATGTTTAAAGCAACCGTTTGACGCTTAAAGCTTGCATTAGGCATGATATCAGAATTTCTAAGGTCTGACACCGCCAAGCGATAATTACCTGATTCATTTCCACCAGAAAACGCTAATGAGTTATTTAAGGTGGAACCATCACGGAAGAAATCACCGATACTTTCGCCGAGATAAGAGTAAGGACGGCTCACTCCATCAAATTGAATGGTATTGGATCCATCGTATTTTGGACCCCATGCAAGACTTGAGTTAGCCAGCGCTTCATCTTGGGATACAAATTTTTTGCCTTGAACACCCTGACCATATTCTGTTTGGAAATTGGTCATGTCTATAGCACGATCCACCGTTAAATTGGAATTGAACTGAACCCCAATGCCCTTCCGTGCAATACCTGATTTAGTTGTAATAATGATAACACCATTTGCGGCACGTGCACCGTATAAGGCAGCTGCCGTATTTCCTTTTAGCACCGAAATATTTTCGATATCATCTGGGTTTAAAGCAGCAAGACCGTCTCCTCCATCATTTCCGCCCCATAATCCAGCTTGTCCAAAGTTGCTTGTTTCAATAGGAACACCATTTACAACATACAATGGCTGGTCATTACCACCCAGAGAAGATCCACCGCGAATGATAACACGGGTTGAACCAGCGGCTCCAGAAGCAGGAGGAGAAACGTTTACACCGGCAATTTTACCAGTAAGCGCATTTCCAACATTCGCCGTACGAACTTCTTGCACCATCTCACCTTTAATCTGCTGGATTGAGTAAGAAAGGGATTTTTTCTCTCTGCTCATCCCTAAAGCGGTAACAACGACTTCACTTAAAGCTTCACCTTCTTCAAGGGAAACCTGAAGTCCTTGCGTAGCTGCTGTTACCTCAACTGTTTGGGTGGCAAATCCGATATAGCTAATCTCCAAGGTAGCTGGAAAAGTTTTTACCTGGATACTGAATTTACCATCTAAATCGGTAATGGTACCATTCGTTGTCCCCTTTTCTAATACAGAAGCACCAATGACGGCACTTCCATCTGTTGTAGAAGTGACTGTGCCTGAAACAGTCTGAGCGTTTAAGTTGCCCACCATCGAGCATAAAGCAATGATTATGGAGAAATCCTTAATACCTGAAAGGTTTAAATACTTCTGCCAAATACTTAGCTTTGGAATTTTCATCATAAGTTATGGATTTTGTTAATTAGTTTATAAAATAAAAAAGTAAGTAATTATTTGAGTCCAAATGTTATAGGTTATTTTTGCCATGGTTTCCAAATATAAAATGTTTTTAAGGTTTTTAACGCTATTTTGAAAACCGAGTACTAAGATATACTTTTTAAAAAAAATTACAAATAGTTAACACATTATTTAGAATGAATTTAAGTAACATTTATGTCTATCCTTTTGCTGCCTGATTTTATTTCTGTGTTTTGAGTAGAATGGTTGAGAGATTTATTTTGTAAAATAAAAAAGAGTCTCCAGATAATTTTGAAGACTCTTTTGTAGACCCACTAGGACTCGAACCTAGAATGACGGTACCAAAAACCGGAGTGTTACCATTACACCATAGGTCTATACCACTTTATTGTAAAGCGATGCAAAAATAAGCATCCTATCGTTATAAAACAAGAACCTATTAAAAAAATGTTTTAATTTTCTTTAATTCCTGATTGAAAACCCGTAATTTTCAGTTCATTATTCATTCAATATTCAACCTCTTTTGTCATGAAAAAAATAGTTTTTTCCTTTTTGTTGACATTCAATGCTTTCATTGCCTTTGCCCAGAATACTCCTTCCAATAATGGTAATTTCAATGCTTTGATAAAAAATGCAGTTAAACAAGAAGGATTTTTTACCTTTTATTATGATGAGGAGGCAGGAAAAATATGGCTTAGTGTACCAAATAGTTTTTTGAATAAAGAATTTCTATATGTGAACTCACTGCCTGCCGGAGTAGGGTCTAATGATTTAGGTCTGGACAGAAATCAACTGGGAAATTCAAGAATTGTTTATTTTACCAAGAATGGCTCGAAATTGTTAATGGTTCAGCCAAATTATGATTTTCGGGCAGTAAGTTCCGATGAAGCAGAAAAGGCCTCCGTTCGCGATGCTTTTGCTACTTCTGCCATTGCAGGATTTAAAATTGAGGCAGATGCTGATGGAAAATGGCTCATTGATTTAACTCCGTTTTTGTTAAGAGATGCTCATAATGTGGCTGCTAAATTGAAAAGGGCCAATCAGGGCATTTTCAAGGAGGATATCTCCCGTTCAATGCTTTATCCGGATAGGATTAAAAATTTTCCAAAAAATACTGAATTTGAGGCTATTATTACGTTTTCCGGAGAGGCAACCGGAAATTATATCCGCTCCGTTACTCCTTCTCCCGATGCGGTAACGGTAAGAATGCACCATTCTTTTGTTGAATTACCCGATGATAATTACAAACCTAGAATGGCTGATCCACGAGCAGGATATTTCACAACGGATTATATGGATTATGCAACACCTATTTCTTCTCCAATCATGAAAAGGCTCATCAATAGGCACAGATTGGTTAAGAAAAATCCAGGTGCCGAGAAAAGTGAAGCAGTTGAACCCATTATTTATTATCTCGATAGTGGAACTCCAGAACCCATTCGCTCTGCTTTGCTTGAGGGGGCACGATGGTGGAATGAGGCTTTTGAGGCGGCAGGATTTATAAACGCATTTCAAGTTTATGTTCTTCCAGCCGACGTAGATCCAATGGATGTTCGTTACAATGTTATCAACTGGGTTCACCGCTCTACAAGAGGCTGGTCTTATGGAAGTTCTGTAACAGATCCAAGAACGGGAGAAATAATCAAAGGTCATGTTGCCTTAGGAAGTTTGCGGGTTCGTCAGGATTTTATGATTGCTCAAAGCATGTTGGAGTCCTATCAGGATGGCACAAATCCTGATCCCCGCTTGCTGGAAATGGCTTTATCCCGTTTACGTCAATTATCGGCTCATGAGGTTGGACACACTCTTGGTGTCGCTCACAATTTTGCGGCAAGTGTTAATAATAATGCTTCTGTGATGGATTATCCTCACCCCTTATTTCAATTAACTAAAGAAGGAAAGTTAGATTTCAGTAAAGTTTACGATAAGGGTATAGGTGAATGGGATAAAATGGCCATCAGATATGGTTATGCTGAGTTTTTGGATGATGAAAAAGGAAATCTACTGAAAATATTGAAAGAGACAAGAGAAAAAGGCTTACATTACCTAACCGATCAAGATGCAAGACCCATGGGAAGTGCTCACCCCTTAAACCACATGTGGGACAATGGTGCCTCTCCAATAGATGAATTAAGCAGAATTTCAAGTGTACGCGAAAAGGCCTTGCAGTCGTTTGGTGAAAAGACTATTCCTAAAGAGGCTCCAATGGCTACCTTGGAAAATGTGCTTGTTCCTCTTTACCTGAGTCATAGATATCAGGTTGAAGCGGTTGCAAAAATGATAGGGGGCGTTCATTACTCATATGCCGGAAATGGAGACGGGCAGGTTACCAATAAAATGATTGAAGACGAAGTGCAAAGAAATGCTTTTAATGCTTTGTTAAAAACACTTCAACCCTCCTTTTTGAAAATTCCTGAAAGAATTATCCAGCTAATTCCACCTCAGCCTCCTGGTTATGAAAGAGACAGAGAGCTTTTTAAAATTTATACAGGAAATACTTTCGACCCATTGGCCGCCGCAGAAGCATCCGCTGAACATACCTTAAAGTTTTTACTTGCCCCCGAGCGTTTAGCCAGAATGATTGAACAATCCGCCCGGGCAAGTAATACGAACCGACTTTCAGTCAATGAGTTATTTGCCACCCTTTTGAATAGCTTAAATCAGTGGAGTTCTCTACCTGCTTTTGATCAGGAAATTGGACGTATTGTCCAAAAAAGAATAGTTAATCATCTGCTTAATATCGCAGGAGATAATGCTATCATGCAACAAGTTTCTGCTATCGCTCTTTTTGAAATCAGAAAACTGGAGACAAAATTACTCACTTCACTACCCGCTTCAACTGCTCAAAAGGCACATCATAGTTATCTTTTGAATCAAATAAGAATCTTTAAGGAAAATCCTGCTGATTTTTCTATTCCAGCTGCTCCTGCTTTACCCGATGGTGCACCTATTGGTTGTGAGTGAAAATGAAAAATGGCTTTTAATAAATGGTCTAAACCAGCACTGGAGTGGTTTAAAAATAATAAGTGGAGACCCCAGATATTTCAAATAGAAACCTGGGATGCCTGCTATAATGGTTATTCAGGTTTAGTTTGTGCCCCGACAGGAACTGGCAAGACCTATGCCTTGTTGATGCCTTTTCTTTTGAATGCTGGCAAAAAGGAGGAAGGATTACAACTTATCTGGATTACACCAATTAGGTCCCTGGCCAAAGAAATTGAACTTTCAGCCCAACGTGCCATTGAAGGTCTTGGATTGTCGTGGCAAGTAGGTATCAGATCGGGAGATACAGCTCAGAATATTCGAAAACAGCAACTAAAAAACATTCCACAAATTTTAATAACAACCCCTGAAAGTCTTCAGTTACTGATATCTAATGCATCATTTCCACTCATTTTTTCTCAGTTAAAAGGGGTTATTGTAGATGAATGGCATGAATTGGTGGGTTCCAAAAGGGGGGTTCAAATGCAGCTTGCCCTGGCTTTACTCTCAAAATCTGGTTCAAAATTAAGTATTTGGGGAATTTCTGCTACGATTGGAAATCTGGATGAAGCTGCTGATGTTTTACTTGGAGAGTATGTTTCACCAGATAATAGAAAATTAATCAAAGCAAATATTGAAAAAGAAATTATTGTTCACACGCTAATACCAGATAAGGTTGATTCCTATCCATGGTCGGGTCATTTAGGCATTCGCATGGCCGATAAACTGATTCCCCTCCTTTTATCTGGACAAAGTACGCTCATTTTTACAAATACTCGTGCGCAATGTGAAATCTGGTATAGACATCTTTTAGAATTATTACCTTCACTCGCTGGGCAATTAGCCATGCACCATGGTTCAATGAGCAGAGAAATTCGCGACTGGGTGGAAAATGCCCTTTACCAGGGTACTTTAAAAGTAGTCGTTTGCACTTCCAGCCTGGATCTTGGTGTGGATTTTCGTCCTGTTGATACCATCATTCAGGTGGGAAGTCCTAAAGGAATTGCTCGCTTTTTACAGCGGGCCGGAAGAAGTGGACATAAACCTGGAGGAGTAAGCCAAATCTATTTTTTGCCTACACATGCTTTAGAAATGCTGGAAGGGGCAGCTTTAAGGGAGGCTATTTCTGAAAACAAAATGGAAGCCAGAATGCCACCTGTCAGGTGTTTTGATGTGCTCGTTCAATATATGATTACAAGGGCTTTAGGGATTGGATTTAAACCAGAAGAAATCTATGAAGAAATAAAAAAAACATTTGCTTTTCATACCATTTCAAAGGATGAATGGAATTGGGTACTGGCCTTTATCCGCTATGGAGGAAATTCTTTACAGGCTTATCCAGAATACGCTAAGGTGGAAGTTCATAATGGAATTTGGCTGGTAACAGATAAATTAATAGCAAAAAGGCACCGATTGCAAATTGGGACGATTGTAAGTGACCCGGTTTTGCAGGTTAAATATGTAAAAGGAGGCTTTTTAGGGACCATAGAAGAGTGGTTTATATCTTCTTTAAAACCTGGAGAGGTTTTTTGGTTTGCCGGACAGGCGCTAATATTGGTCAGAATTAAAGACATGACGGTTCAGGTAAAAAAAAGCAAGGAGCAGAAAGGTAAAATACCCAGTTGGCAAGGGGGAAGATTACCTCTTTCGAGTGAACTCGGAACGCATTTGAGAAATCAAATTTATTCGCTGCATGAGGAGGAATTAATACAGGCACCTGAAATTAAAGCATTAAAACCATTAATAGAAATTCAGAAAAAAAATGCTGCCATTCCCAGGGAAAATGAATTTTTAATGGAATACTTTTCAAGTAAAGAAGGGTATCATCTGACTTGTTATCCTTTCGAAGGTCGATTGGTTCATGAGGCAATGGGTTCTTTAATAGCATGGCGTTTATCAAAAATAAAACCTCAGTCTTTTTCAATTGCTATGAATGATTATGGCATTGAATGGCTTTCTGACACACCAATAGAAATAGATATAAACCAGTTAAAACAAATTTTCTCGGTTGAAAATTTATTCCTTCACCTCAGAGAAAGTTTAAATTCAATAGCACTTGCTTCTCGAAGGTTCCGCGATATTGCCTCTATTTCAGGTTTATTGTTTAAGGGCTACCCTGGAAATCATAAAAAAGATAAACATCTTCAAGCCTCAGGTTCTTTATTTTTTAATGTTTTTCAAAATTATGAACCAGATAATCTCTTGCTTCTTCAAGCTTATGAGGAAGCACTTTCCTATCAAATGGAAGAAAACAGATTGTTTGATGCATTAAAACGTATTGAAAAACAAACGATATTGTGGAAAAATTGCAGCAAAGCAACTCCCTTTGCCTTTCCCATTATGGTAGACAGGTTAAGAGAAAAATTAAGTTCTGAAAAACTGGAAGACAGAATAAAAAAAATGACTTTATTACTGGAAAAATAGGAAGGATGACGTATGATTTATCCGTTGCGGATACTATCCTAACTCTCGACGCAAGAAAAGTAATATTTTGGAGAGAAACCCATTCTTTGTTTATTGCCGATTTACATTTAGGTAAAATTTCTCATTTTAGAAAATCAGGATTGGCTATTCCTGCCGCCGCAGCAACTATAAATCTTGCTATCCTTGAATCATTATTTATAGATTATGAACCCCTGAATTGCTATTTCTTAGGAGATCTTTTTCATAGTGCAACCAATCATGAATGGCTTGATTTTCAAAGACTCTGTTTACAATACAGCGGTATAAATTTCTATTTGATAACAGGAAATCATGATTTTCAACTATTAAAATTTTTAAAAAAGGAAGAAGAGAACTGGTTAATAAAAATGGATCAGCTGAAACTTCATCCTTTCTTACTAACTCATGAACCAGAGAATTTTATCATTACGGGTAAACAAAAAGAAGAAAATAAAGCACTTTACAGATTATGCGGACATATTCATCCAAAAATAAAATTGGTAGGTAAAGGCAAACAACAGTTAAGTATGCCTTGTTTTTATTTTTCAGATAAACAAGGTATACTCCCTTCTTTTGGTCAATTTACGGGAGGATCCTTCATAAAAGTAAAAGAAGGAGATCAAATATTTGGGGTTATAGATGATTGTATCCACCCCATTTCATTTCCCAAATAATTAGATATCAATTGAATCATAAACAAGCACTTTTTCCCAAAGGTGCTTGCATTCATCGATAAATGCCAGATGCAAAGGATCAATCTGGTAAGCATCTTGTGCTTCTGGTGTGTCAAAAAATATACAGAGGGAAATATCATAAGAGCTGTCAATAACAGAACGATCTGTTACAGCAGGTATGCCTATGTGAAATCCTGTAATATCAGCAATGGATCTTAACTTTTCCAACCCAGCAACTAATTTTGCTTGATCTTCCTGATTTTTAGCATTTTTCAGCCAAAAAAAAACATGATGAATAAATGATTGATGTCTTGACATGGTAATAGGATTTTATTTTTTAATCAAAAGTAAACAATTGTTTTTTAGCATTCAGAAGGTTCGGTTAAAAAAGTATGCTAAATGTGCAATGTAAATATTTAGGGTAATTGGGGAGAAAATACCTCTTAATATTCTTATCTTTCATTAACTAAAACTTTAAATGAATAATTATGAATGTACTATCTACTTTAGATTGGGTGATTATATTGGCTTATTTTACATTAATACTTGGTATTGCCTGGTGGGTAATTAAAAATAAAAAGGATACCTCTGATGACTATTTTCTAGCGGGCAGAAACCTTGGCTGGTTTATTGTAGGCGCTTCTATTTTTGCTTCAAATATTGGTTCTGAGCATATTGTAGGACTGGCAGGTTCTGGTGCTACTGACGGAGTGGCTATGGCACATTATGAATTGCATGCCTGGTGTCTATTAGTTTTAGGATGGGTTCTTGCTCCTTTTTACATGAGATCGCGTGTTTTCACCATGCCCGAATTTTTAGAAAAAAGATTTTCGCCAGTATCAAGGTATGTATTATCCATCATTTCTTTGGTTGCTTATGTTTTGACAAAAGTAGCAGTTGGTATTTTTGCTGGAGGAGTTGTTTTTGGGGTATTACTCCCCGAAGTTAATTTTATGGGGATGAATAGTTTTTGGATCGGTTCCATTCTGGTCATTGTACTCACTGGTTTATATACTATTGTTGGCGGATTAAAGGCAGTGGCCTACACAGAGGCTATCCAAACTATAATTTTAATATTAGGATCTCTTCTTGTCACAATTTATGGTTTAGATGCCTTGGGGGGATGGTCCTCTTTAAGGGAAATAGCAGGTTCTGAAATGTTTAATCTGTGGAAACCCCTTGTACCAGATGGAATGACGGGTACCTGGGCTCCTGTAAAAACAGATACCCATATGGCATGGTATTTTAATGGAAACTATCCTTGGTTAAGTATGCTTTTTTGTGCACCCATCATTGGGTTGTGGTACTGGTGTACAGATCAATATATTGTTCAAAGAATGTTAGGTGCTGCCAGTTTAACTGAAGCTCGTCGTGGAACCATTGCCGCTGCATTTCTTAAACTGCTACCTGTTTTTATTTTCATTATTCCAGGTATTATTTGTTTTGCCTTGGCGGCAAGCGGAAAAATACCTGTTATAAGTCAGGCTCTCCTTGATACTGAAGGTAATTTAGTTAAAGCAAATGCTCAACAGGCATTTCCTTTGTTAGTGGCAAATATACTTCCTTCAGGTATTCGTGGATTGGTCGTAGCAGGTTTGCTTGCTGCCTTAATGAGTTCCTTAGCTGGTGTTTTTAATGCTTCTTCTACCCTTTTTACGATGGACCTATATGTTAAGTTCAAGCCAGGTGCTTCTGAAAAAACTTTGGTAAAGGTGGGTCAAATTGCCACAGCAATTATGGTAGTAATAGGACTTCTATGGATTCCTGTTATTCAGGGAAGCAGAGGACTTTACGACTATCTGCAAAGTGTTCAAGGGTACCTTGCCCCTCCCATTTTTGTTGTTTTCTTCTTCGGTATTTTTAATAAAAGAATGAATGCTCAGGGCGCTCTGGCAGCACTGATCATTGGATTTTTAATGGGACTATTTCGCTTGGGTGTTGATACTCCTGTTATGTTAAACCATGATTTTTCCTATGCATCAGGGTCTTTTTTATGGATCGTAAATAATTTTTTCTTTCAATATTATAGCTTGCTTATTTTAATCGTCAGTGGATTGGTTATGGTTCTTGTCAGTTATGCAACACCAGCACCTGATTATGCGTCTTTTGCGGGCTTAACCATGGACACCGTGAATGAAAAACAACAAATGGAAACACGATCCAGTTATAATAAAACAGATATCGCAGCAACTATTTTAGTCCTTATCCTTATTATAATTGCCTATTTATACTTTAATGGTTAAAATAATATGTTTCCAAAGCAATTTTAAACGATTAACTTAAAAAAATGAAACAATATATTTGTACTTTTTTCTGCATTTCCATGCTGATTTATTGGGGATGTCAGTCAAACACAAACAAGAAAAACACAATGAGTAAACTTGCGGTGAGTTCTAAGCCCTTTGGGAATACCCCTGAGGGAGAAATACAACTTTTTACGTTAACAAATGCAAATGGGTTAGAAGTAGATATTTCTACCTTTGGCGGTACCATAACAAGATGGTCCGCGCCCGATAAAAATGGACATTTTGATGACGTTATTTTAGGCTTTAATGATTTACCTTCCTATCAGGGGACACATCCTTATTTTGGATCTTTAGTAGGTCGTTATGCCAATAGAATAGCATTGGGACAATTTACGCTGGAAGGAAAAAAATATTCGTTGGCAATTAATAATCCGCCGAATGCATTACATGGCGGTCCTCTTGGTTTTCATAAAAAAAGGTGGACTGCATTACCTCTGGAAGAGAAGGAATCAGTTGGTGTCGTTTTAACATTGGAAAGTCCCGATATGGAGGAAGGTTATCCAGGCAATCTTCAGGTTGAAGTTATTTACAGATTGAATAACAATAATGAGCTTTCAATCGATTATAAGGCAAAGACAGATAAAACAACCATAATAAATCTTACCAATCATGCCTATTTCAATCTTAAAGGAGAAGGGAACGGGGATATCCTGGATCATCAATTGAAAATTTACGCTGACCAGTTCTCCCCTGTAGATAGTACTTTAATTCCTTTGGAAAATCATGCTGATGTGGCAAATACTCCTTTTGACTTTAGAACCTGGCATGCTATTGGAGAAAGGGTTAACGCTGAGTTCGAACAAATAAAGAGGGGTAAAGGGTACGATCATAATTTTGTTTTAGCTAAAAAAGAAAATGAGTTAGCCCTCGCAGCTCAAGTATGGGAAAATACAAGTGGACGCCTTTTAGAAGTCAAAACTACCCAGCCTGGTATGCAATTTTATTGTGGAAATTTTTTAGATGGCAGTTTAACTGGTAAAAGGGGTAAAAAATACCATTTTAGAAATGGTTTTTGCCTTGAAACCCAGCATTTTCCAGATTCTCCTAACCACCCTGATTTTCCTTCTACTGTTTTAAATCCAGGGGAAATTTATCAAAGTAAAACAGTCTATTCATTAAACGTAAAGGCAGAAAAACCATGAAAAACAGGAGAGAATTTTTAAAGGATTCAGCAATACCAGCTGCATTATAAATCAACAAACAAGAAATGGCATAACAGAAGTAGCAGTTACAGCTAAAACAAACCTTATATCAGGAGGTAGTCCGAAATTAATTCTTTAAAAAAGAAATTAATTCGTCCAGTGTATAACTTTTCTGTTCGCCTGTCTCAAGATTTTTCAACATAAACTGATGGGTTTCCATTTCCGTTTCTCCAACGATGGCAACAAAGGGGATTTGATTGTCTGCAGCGTATTTAATTTGTTTTTTCAGTTTAGTCGGATCGGGATAAATATCGGAACAGATACCCTTTTCTCTGACTTTTGAAAGCGCATTGAAGGCATAAAGGTGCGAAGGTTCGTCAAAAGCGATGAAAAGAACTTTGATGCGTTCCGAAAAATAAGAAGGAAATAGATTTAGGGTTTCCATAACATCAAATATTCTTTCTGCACCAAAAGAAATACCCACGCCAGGCATATTTGGTAAGCCAAATATTTCTGTTAGATTGGCATATCTTCCTCCGCCACCAATACTTCCCATTTCCACCGTTGTAGCTTTTACTTCAAAAATACAACCCGTGTAATATCCTAATCCTCTGGCTAATAGGGGTGAAAAGATGATTTTATTAGCGCATTTATGGCCAGAAAGATATTTCCAGAAGGTGTCTAATTCAGCAATACCATGACTACCCGTTTCATTGTTCTTTAATAAATCCCGATAGTATTCAAGGTCATTATTTCCGAGAACCTCGATTAGTTTATCGGCCGTTTCTGGGGAAATACCCCTTTGATTCATTTCTTTGACCACGCCCTCAGGACCTACTTTATCCCATTTATCGATGGCCATGGTCATTGCGGTGAAATGATCTGAAATGCCAAAAACCTCTGCAATGCCACTAAGAACCTTTCTATTGTTTACTTCAATATGAACAGGAATCCCCAGTTTGGCAAAAACAAGGTCAAATATTTGGGCTAATTCTGCTTCATACATTAAAGAAGGGGAACCCACAATATCGGCATCACACTGATAAAATTCCTGATATCTGCCTTTTTGAGGCCTGTCGGCACGCCAGACTGGTTGAATTTGAAATCGCTTAAAAGGAAAATGTAAATCATTTTGGTGCATAACCACAAAGCGGGCAAAAGGAACAGTGAGATCATAACGCAATCCTCGTTTGGCAGGTGAATTTTCTTCGCCGCCTACATTGGTTAAAACTTTAAAAAGGAGTTTATCGCCCTCTTCCCCATATTTACCTGTCAGGGTGGATAAATTTTCAAGGGTAGGCGTTTCTATCTGCTGGTAACCAAATCGAATGAAAACCTCTTTGATAATAGAAAAAAGATAATTACGTTTTTGGACATCAAGAGGTCCAAAATCACGTGTACCTTTAGGGATACTCGGTTTCATAAAATATAGTTTATCGGGCGGCGGTAAATTGTCGCAAAAATCGAACGTCATTTTCAAATAACAATCTAATATCCTGGATACCGTAAAGCATCATTGCCTGACGTTCAATACCCATTCCAAAGGCAAATCCTGAATACTCCTCCGGATCAATGCCACAGTTTATTAAAACCTGTGGATCTACCATGCCACAACCCATTATTTCTACCCAGCCTGTATATTTACAGACATTACACCCTTTACTATCACAAATAAAGCAGGAGACATCCATTTCAGCACTGGGTTCAGTAAAAGGAAAATAAGAAGGTCTAAGTCTGATTTTTGTGTTTGGACCATACATTTCTTTGGAAAAATGTAGAAGCGTCTGCTTTAAATCGGCAAAAGACACCTTTTTATCAATATATAAACCCTCTACCTGATGAAACTGACAATGAGAACGAGCAGAAATGGTTTCATTTCTGTAAACCCTGCCCGGAGCAATTATACGAATAGGAGGTTTTTGAGACATCATGATTCTTGCCTGAACCGATGATGTGTGCGTTCTTAAAAGCATGTTGGCATTATCCTTCAGATAATAAGTGTCTTGCATATCTCTGGCAGGATGATCAGCCGGGGTATTCATGGCCGAAAAATTATGCCAGTCGTCTTCTATTTCACGCTCTTCCGCAACAACAAAACCCATTCTTTCAAAAATTCTAATGATTCGGTTCATGGTGATAGAAACCGGATGTCTCGATCCAATTTCTATAGCCTCACCTGGTGCGGTGAGGTCTAAATCTATAGTATTTTGAGTTGTTTGAGCCGAATCAAATTTATCTTTCTGATGTTGAAAAACAGTTTCCGCCAGATCTTTAACTTCATTTAATAATTGTCCAAACTCCTTTTTTCTTTCATTCGGTACATTTCGAATTTCACCCATCAGGGGTTTTAGTATATTCTTTGTGCCGATGAATCGGATACGAAAAATTTCCAATGCCTCAATATCGGACGGATTCCAGGAGTTAATTTCTTCCTTGAGGGCTTTAAGATTATCAAATACGTTAATGGACATAATTTTTAAAATTGAGTGTAAAGGTAGGATTTCCATTTCAAAAAGGGAAGTGTTTTTTCTCATTCCCATAAATGTATATCTTTATTGTCTTAAAATGTTGTTTTGAAAAATTTACCCATTATTGTTGGTTTTTTAGCCTTTTGCCATGTGGTCGGGATGATTTTTTCTCCATTTCTGCAGTCTTTCACCTTATTAATCTTAGGGAGTATCGCATTGTTTAGTTTTTTTGTTCATGCTAAGGATAAAAAAGATTGTTGGCAATCATATATTCGAAGAACAGATTATTGGATCTTCGGATTAATATTTTTTGAGGTTTTCCTGGGTGTTTTTGTCGCTACTGACTTATCTTATATGTTGGAAAGGTTGAGGTTAAGAATTCCTTTTATTGGTTTACCTTTTGCTTTTTTTTTACTTCCAAGGTGGTCTCCTTCATTTTATAGAAACTGGTGGATAGCTATTCTATGCTTAATTAATGTGGTCGCAATAGGGGTCGTGGTATATTATTTTATGAACCAAAATGAAATTCAACTTTTATTGCAGCAGGGAAAACAGATTCCTACGCCTGCTAATCATATTCGATATGCACTCCTG
>Ga0214917_10002155_pt1 | contig 24462 bp, 20 predicted proteins | sample LL_1208_BB_MetaG_FD_177983 | JGI IMG/M metagenome (GOLD analysis project Ga0214917, IMG submission 177983) | Freshwater microbial communities from Lake Lanier, Atlanta, Georgia, United States - LL_1208_BB | ecosystem: Environmental > Aquatic > Freshwater > Lake | place: USA: Georgia | collected...
CATTTGCGCTCATCGTTTACTTTCTCCTAAATGTTCCTGCAGGATCGGCACCAGCTTCTCCTGAACCTTTTGGATCTTATCCTTTTCGTCCGCTTCGACAAGCAGTCGCACCAGATTTTCTGTCCCGGAATAACGCAACAGGATCCTGCCCTTTTTTCCCAAAAAGTCCTCTATTTCACGCACCGCTTGGGCCACAGGCTCCAGAGTTTCCCAAGCAGGCTTGTGCCGGACCCGTAGATTGGTCAGTTGCTGGGGATACCTCTTCATCTCTTTTCGTAGCTCGACCAGTCGTGTTTTTTTTCTCACGACCAGATCCAATATTTTGAGGGTGGAAAGCAATCCATCCCCTGCAGGCGAAGCGTCAAAAAACAGTAGATGCCCCGATTGCTCCCCCCCGAGAACAAACCCACCTTTTCTCATCGCTTCCGATACATAGCGGTCTCCCACGGGCGTTCGGACCACCCTACCTCCACGTGCCGTCACTGCTTCATCCAGCCCAAGGTTGCTCATCACCGTCACCACCACGGCGTTGCCGGGAAGTTTCCCCCTCTCGAGGGCATCCAAAGCCGCCATGGCGATCACCTCGTCCCCGTCCACTTTACTCCCTTCTTCGTCAATCAAAACCAGCCGGTCGGCGTCCCCGTCATGGGCCACTCCGATCCAACTCGATCTCTTTTTCACCTCCTCCATTAACTTCTCCGGATGCTCCGATCCGCATCCCTCGTTGATGTTTTTGCCATTGGGCTCAGCCGCGATCACCTCCACCTCGGCTCCCAACTCCCGCAGGATTTCCGGCGTCGTAAACCAAGCAGCTCCGTTCGCCGCATCCACCACAATCTTCAACCCCCGTAGGGACAACTGTCCCCCAAAGACCCCCTTGAGGCGGTTTCGATATAAATCGAACGCTTCGGGCGCGCAGGAGAACCCTTTCTCCAGCGTTGGCTCATGGTGGATGGCCAGAGGATGCTGCTCATCCAATAGTTCCTCAATGGCTTCTTCCTCGAGGTCCGCCAGCTTGCCTCCATCCGCCCCGAAAAATTTTACCCCGTTGTCCGTCGCTGGATTATGCGAAGCACTCAAAACCGCCACAGCACAGGCCCCCTTCACTTTTCCCACCATGGCCGCCGCCCCGCTGGGCATCACCCCGACTGATTCCACCTCCAGACCGGCGGATCGGATTCCAGAAATCAGGGCCGTTTCCAGCACGGGTCCTGACTCACGGGTATCCCGGGCAACGAGAATTTTTCCCTTTGGATTTTTTCCTAAAAAAAACTTCCCGGCAGCTTGTCCCAATGCGGCCACAAACTCCGAAGTCATGGGCTCTTTGCCCACCCTTCCGCGGATTCCATCCGTTCCAAACCAGCGCCGACGAGCGCCTCCTGCCATCAACGGACTCCCGTCCTCATTCCCGCGACAATCACTCCCAGCATCCCCCAAAGAATCAACGCGGTGACCAGACAAAGAGCGACCCGGATCATCCTTCGGAGGAGAGCCCTCGGCCCTCCGGAAGGTCGCAGAAAACCTCGGATCATCCCATTTAACCAAGAGACTCCTTCCCCCGATCCCACCAGTCTTTCGGTCAGCTTTTGACGGACGGCATCAATTTCCAAAGGCCTTTCCATCACCCCACGAAGACAGAGGGTCAATTCCCCCGACTCTTCCGATAACACCAAGACAACCGCATCACTCTCCTCGGTCAAGCCCAGCGCCGCCCGGTGACGAAGTCCCAGTACACGGCTCATCCCTTGTTGGCTTACCGGCAGGACACATCCCGCCGCCACGACCTGATCCCCCCGAATAATCACCGCTCCATCATGCAACGGGGTCTGGTTAAAAAAAACAGTCGTGAGCAATTCTTCGGAAACATTCCCCTGCACCGACACACCTGAATCAATGACACCCTGAGTCAGGCCCGACTGCTCAAAGACAATCAGGGCCCCGTATTTTCTCTCCCGCAAAGCCTCCACCGCCTTGATCACTTCCTCGATGACAAAGGACTGCCGTTCCGCATGCAGGGTCAATCCCCCCGCCCGACCGATTTCCGCCAAAGCCCGTCGAATCTCGGGCTGAAACAGGATCAAAAACGCCAGAACCAAAACCGAAACAAAGGCCTGCAAAAGAAAACTCAACACCCGCAGTTCCAAAAATCTGGACGCCACCAAGGCGACAAAAAAGACCAACAAAAAGCCGCTCAAAACCTTGGCCCCCTGGGTTCGACGCAGCAGTTTGTATCCGTAGTAAAATACTGCCGTGAGGAGGAGAACCTCCAGCGCCCCCTGCCAACGCATGTCTTGGTAGGGCTCGAGCCAGCTGTCGGGTACGATCATACTTTCAGCAGACCAGAAACCCGGAAGCCTGTCGATGCGGAGAATGAACGATTACCGGACAGGAGCGGGAAACTCGACCCGATCCAGCTCTTGCCCAGCCGGCCCCAAAGAACGCACGGTGGCTCCGTCCATCCGGATCTGGACCACATTCACATAATCCGACTGCGAAAAAGCCTTCGTCAGCTGTTTTGATTCCGGACATTGCTGAGGCCGTGCTTCCACCCCCAAAGCTCCATTCCCGAAAAAGGGAATCTTCCTCCCCCCTTTGCCCTCCGTCTCCACCCTTTGCAGGTTGTGGTCATGATGATTGAAAACCGCTGTCGCCTTGGAAGCCTCAAGAACCGGGACCCACTTGTCCCGCACCTCGATAATCTCCTTTTGATGTTTCCAAGTCCGGAACGAAGGAAAAGCCGGCACATGCCAGGAGGCAAACACCCACGGAACTGATTTCCGCTTTCCCAAATTATTTTTCAACCATTCCGTCTGGTTGGAAATTGGCAGGACATGGCCCGAATCCATCAGAAGAAGAGAGAGATAATCACCGAAATCCAACGCCACAGGCTCCGCTTTGCTATACAAGCCCCCAAACAGCGAATAGAAGAACGGAGCCCTTTCCCGCATCTGCTCAAAGGTTGCCCCTTCCTGCACATACCCACCCTTCACCTCGTGATTTCCAATCCCGGCTACAAAAGGAACCACTCTTCCATCCGGAGCCCGGGCCGCCTGGCTCCACTGCTGCCAAAAGGCGATCTCCCGGGCCACATCATGCCCGTCAGCATAAGCCAGATCTCCACCTACGCTCATAAAGAGGGGATCCTGTTTTGCCCCCAACTTCAGCATTTTGAGCGAGGAATCCAAAACGTCCACATCCCCTCCCTCGACGAAGACCACAGTTTCCGACAGATGGTCGGGAGCAGTTCGGAATTTCCGGGCCGGTGCGTCTCCAATTTGAAAAAGATACTCCATCCCCGGCTTTAAGTCTTTCCACCGGGCACGGATCAATTGCCAGCGAGCCATCCCCATTTTCTCAGGATCGGGAAAATCCGTCGTGGAAGTATCCATCACCTGCCACGATTCATCCCCCGTCCCTTTCCATCTTACTGGCTCTCCTTTCCCATTTTCAGGTCGATTCCCTAACCCTGGCCCTCGCAACCACTGCGCTGTCATAGTCGTGCAGGGATTTCCTTCCCAGGTGAGAAACAAGGTGCTGGGAATTTCTCCCGCCTGCAGCCCGGCGGCACAGAAAAAAAATCCAACCAGAAAAGAAAATCTTTGGATCACCCCACTGTTCTAGATGGCTGAACCCAAACCTCAACTTAAACCAAATATCCCTCGTGCTGCTGGGATGATTTTAAAAATCTTAATTCCCCTCGGAAAATTATCGGGCCGCAGGGATATTGGCCCCCCAAACACCCACCCCTGGCCTAATCCTTTCTCGCCTCCGGCTGGATGAGATTGGCGCCCCTCAGTTTTCCTTATGAAAATTATCGGGCCGCAGGGATTTGAACCCTGGACCTCTTGTACCCGAAACAAGCGCACTACCAAGCTGTGCTACGGCCCGAAACCCTAAACCTACCCCCACCCCCTCCGACAATCAATCGCCCAAACCGTTTCCCCTATCCCCCCGCTGCCAGCTCTTTCGCCCGCCGAATCGCAGCCTCCATCGCCTGCTCTGCCAGGCCAGCCAATCCTCCAGCCTGAAGAGTCCTTAACCCTGCCTCGGTTGTTCCTCCGGGACTTGCAACCGCTGCACAAAGTTCTCCGGGTTTAATCCTCTCCTTCACCAGAAGAGTTCCCGTGCCCAACATCGTCCGGGCTGCCAACTCCTCCGCAGCCGCCGGCAGAAGCCCGGCCCGGATCGCCGCGTCCGCCAGTTCCTCCGCCCATTTCGCCATAAATGCCGGTCCCGAACCGCTCAAAGCCGTCACCACATCCATCTGCTTTTCCTCAATCTCCAAAACGTACCCTCCCAGCGTGAAAATTTTTCTGGCTGTCTCCATGTCTGCTTTTTGGGTCGCCGGCCCCGCACAAAGTGCCGTCACGCCCTCTCCTGATCGCAGAGCCTGGTTGGGCATCGCCCGCACCACACGCGCCCTGCTCCCCGCCTCCTTTGTCAGCTTCTCCGTCGTCACACCTGCCAAAATCGAAATCAGAAGGTAAGAACTTTTCCTCGCCTGAAGCCATCCGGAAACCTCCTTGAGCATCGCCGGCTTCACCGCTAATAAAATCACATCCGCCTCACCCAGTTCCCCCACCTCGCCACAAAACTTTGCGCTCGGGCCCATTTCCTTACTTAAAACTTCCCGCCCCTTCGCGTCCGGTTCACACACCTCCACCTGCCAACCCGAAGAGGAATCTTTTCCCAACATCCGCAGGATCGTCGCCCCCATCCGCCCCGCGCCCAGAATTGCCAACTTCATGCTATGGGTATGTCTAACCGAAAGGAGGGAATACGCACGACCAGACCTTTCCCCTGCTCATCTTTTCCCAAATACGCCCCCTCCGCTTCACTGTCCGAATCCACCAAATGATAGCTGTTGTAGTGAAATTGGTCTCCCGGCGTCAGCCGGGGAAACTGCCCCACCACCCCGTCGCCCTCGATGACCAGCCGATGCCCTTGGGCGTTCGTCACCACCCATTTTCTCCCGACAATGGTGACCGCCTGGGGACTGTCGTTGTGAATCGTCACATAATAAACAAACTGATGGGGCCGGTCCGGCGGACCCGAAGCCCCCGGAACATATTCCACACGGTCGACGCTCACCCACAAACCTTTGAATTCTTCTCCCTTGGTGGGCATGAACCTTTCTCCCCCTAGACCAGCCTACGGGCAAGTTTAACATTGAGAAAAATAGACTCCCCTTTTTCTATTCCGCCGCGATCTGCTTCAACATCTCCGCATACGCATTTTTCCCCATCGCATTCGCCAGTCTCCGCAACTGCTTCGCCCCAATCCAACCCTTGCGAAACGCCACCTCCTCGGGTGAGCCGATCAGCATTCCGGTTCGGACTTGGAGCGTCTGAACAAACTGTGCCGCCTGCAGAAGACCATCCGCCGTTCCTGTATCCAACCAAGCGGACCCGCGCCCCAGCTTTTCTCCATGGAGGGTGTGGTCCTTCATGTAAAACCGACTGAGATCGGTGATTTCCAACTCCCCCCGTGGAGACGGTTTCAGACCGCGGGCAAACCCCACCGCCCGGCTGTCATAAAAGTACATCCCGCAGTTGGCCCAGTTGGATTTTGGTTTCACCGGCTTTTCCTCAATCGAGGTAATCATGTTTTGGGCATCAAAAGTGAGCACCCCATACGAGGTTGGATCCGCCACCTGATATCCAAAAATCGTGGCCCCGCTTTCCCGAGAGGTCGCCTCGGATATCAAGCGGAGCAATTCCGCCCCGTAAAAAAAACTGTCCCCCAAGATCAGGCAGGAAGGGGAAGTCCCCAAAAATTTTTCTCCGATCTGATAAGCCTGTGCCACCCCCTCAGGTTTTGCCTGCTCTACATAGTTCAACTTTAACCCCAAACTCTGTCCGTCCCCCAATAAAAGCCGGAAGAGCGGTAGATCCTGTGGAGTCGAAATAATCAGAATTTCCCGGATCCCAGCCAGCATCAGCACGGTCAGCGGATAATAGACCATCGGCTTGTCGTACAGCGGCAGCAGTTGCTTCGAGACGGCCCGGGTCAACGGCCAGAGCCTCGTCCCTGTTCCTCCTGCCAGAATGATCCCTTTTCGGTTCATGTTTCATGACAAGTTTAGGTTCAAGTTCAACAGTAAGTCACCACCCAAGCTCGATCCGAAACCTTACTCGAAAACAGAGGCAATGATGTTGTTTCCCCTGCCTGGTTTTGATTCTCATGCCAATCTGCAGCGCACAGAAATCCAGAATCTTTATCTACGATCTCGCTGAGCCTCTTCCGGAACACCCTCCAACGGATGACGCGCTGTCGGCAACACTGTTCCCACCGCCACTTCCGTCTCGGACAAACGCCCAAGAAACTCGAGCAGCACCGCCACCCTCTGCCGAGCGGGCATGATCCGGGTCACCACCGCCTTCAATCCGGCAAAAGCCCCCTCCACCACCTGAACCTCCTGCCCGGGGCGTACTTCCGGCAAAATTGTAATCATCTCCCCCGCTCCTTCTGGAATCGCGGCCACCAGATCCTCGATCGCCTCCTTCGGAACAGGAATCACCTTGCCGCCAAAATGCACAATCGAACTCACTCCCGGGCAGTATTGTACTGCGCGGTGCTGGGTCAGATAATCAAATCGTCCAAAAAGATACGACGGAAAGAGGGCCTCGGAATACCAACGACGCCCCGTTCGCGTCGCCTTTTGAAACCGAAGTCGGGGACAAAAAACCTCGACCTGATGAACTTTGCGGAGATGCGCGATCGCCACATGCTCCTGCTTCGGCGCCACCCGCAAACAAAACCAACGCATATCCAACCCCGCCCCCTCGACCATCTGCGAAGGCTCAAAATGAGAAAAGCCGGCTTGAGCATCTCTCGATGTTGTCATCCCAACACTCTGCCCGATGAAAATTTAAATTCACGGCCAAATGACTTCCACTCGACAGACTTCCGCGCCAAGGGTAGCAAAATAAATGGCTCTCACCCTCTCCTCCAACCGCATGCTCGGCGGCGTCTGTGGCGGTCTGGCCGAATGGCTCGGCTGGGACCCCACCCTCGTCCGGATTCTTTACGCTATCCTGACGATCTTCACGGCCTTCTCGGGAGCCATCGTTTATCTGATCCTTTGGATCATTATGCCAAAAAAATCGTAAGCCTGTCTTACCTCACCCCGACCAACCGGAAAACCGGCTCAAGCCCTTGCTGCAGTTCAAGCCAGGCATAGGAACGCGGAGCTCCCTTATTTGCCAATCCCGCCGATCCGGGATTTAGAAACCGCGTCCCTTCGATGACCTGATCCCGAGGCACATGGGTATGCCCATGAAGGAGATTTTTCACTCCAACCGGAGCCGAACGAGGAGGGATATGAATCAGGTGAAACCGATGCCCCAGACGTTCCAGTTCCAGACTCATCCGCCAGTCCGTTTCGTTGTCCTGATTCCCCCTCACGATTTGAACCGTCGGCCCCACGCGCAGAATCTCCTCAAAAGTCGACCTCTCGCAAACATCCCCCAAGTGCCAGATCTCATCCGCCGAGGCAATCCCCTCCAAAAGAGAAGGGGCAAGCCGATCATGCGTGTCGGCAATCACCGCAATCCGGAGGGCTACTCCCACTTCAGCGACTTGAAACAGCGGCCAAAATCGGGCGCACTTTCCCTGGGAAACGCCGGACCGACCACTCCACCCCGCCAACAAAAAGAACGGTAAAAAGAAGATCCGAAACAAGGGACGCCCGCAAAAACGTCCAAGTGGGGGGATACCCGGGCAACCCCGTTGTAAGCGCTTGGCTCCAACCAACAAAACTCTTCTCATACCCGGGAAGGGCCCACCATGCTCCAGTGTTGGTCACCAAATAAAAAAGAAAGGTGGCCCCCAAGGAACCCATCAACCAAATCGGCCAGGACGTATGGCGGATCAACCCGTTTCCGATGAAAATGATCAAAAGATAGGCGACCCCGGCCATCCATGTGGATCCGGTGATCGGCCCAAGCCCGTAGTGCAGATTTAAAACCGTATCGGAAAAAAACAAGGCCAGGAGCGGACCAACCCAGTTCCATGGACGCGGAAAATAGAGCGACCCGCAAAGAGCCAAAGCGGCGAGCGGAGCGAAATTTTCCGGACCTCCCACCCAAGGTCGAATACAGCGAAAAACCGCCACCCCAAGCAAAAGAAAAATGGCCCACGGCATGACCCAAGCATGAACGCAGGGCGGTTTTTTGGCAAACCCGACTGTCCAACCTTGACCCAAGCCCGTTCCTCCCCCACCCTTTCCTCTTATGGGCAAACCTTACAACGCCATCCTCAAAAAACGCCGTCGCTTGCGCTACCTAAAACGCAAAAAAGCTCAGGCCAAGTCCGGAGCCAAAGCTCCCAAACCCGCCGCGGGATGAGCCCCGTTGCGCGGCTCCCTACGGATCCCGCGCCTAGATACCTCCTTGTCGATGGTCATAGCGTCCTGCACGCTTGGCCCGACCTCCGATCCCTTCATACCCAAAAACCGGTGGCAGCCCGCCAGGAACTAATCCGCCAACTCACCCCCCTGCACGACTCCGGTCGCTGGCGGGTTACCTTGGTCTTTGACGGACAGGCTGGCGGCAAGGAGGAAACCCATCCCCGTTCCATGGCAATCCTTTACGCCTCGGCTGGACAAACCGCCGACAGCATCATCGAGCGCCTTGTCCAGGCCCATGCCGACAAAGGGGAAATAGGTGTCGTCACAGCCGATCATGCGGAAATGACCGCCGTGGAGTCCCTCGGCGCCTTTGGATTTTCTCCGGACTGGCTCTTGGATGAACTCCGAGCCGCCGGCCAGGAGGTGACGGAATCCCTGAACCGGTATCGGAACAAGAAACTCACATAATTCACAGGCCTGCCAGTAACTGCCGAATAATAGTCACAAAGCTCCTTGGGAAATCCCCTCTTTGGGGGAAATCTCTACCCAGACGCATCTATGACGATCGCTGGAAAAATCAGTATGGGTGGCTCGATTGCCATCTCCTTGGCCACGGCCGGATTGGCTTTCGTGGTGATGACAACAAAGACCCGTTACACGGAACAGCTCCGCGCCGTTGAATCCAGCCTGACTGGAGGAAAGTTTGCCTCCTTGGGCCTGCCCTATGCGGGAAATTTCATGGAAAACGAAGCCGAGCCCGCCGCCACAATAGCCAAGGCGGGAGCTTCTTGGGCAGCGACGAGCGACGACCTGAAGGAAACGAAAGGTACTTTAGACAAAACCAAGATCGAACTGACGGAATCCAAAGCCAAGACACAGGAGTTGAGCCTGACCGCCGAAAAGCTCTCCAAGGACCTCTCTTCCACAAAGAACGATCTCGAAGCCACCAATTCCAAGCTAAATGTCACGTCGCAAAAACTTGGCTCTTACGAAGTCGAGCTAAAGGGCAAGAAACCGGCCGAACTCTTCGATCAAATCAATGATCTAGCGGAAAAGGTCAAGGTTTCTGATTCAGAAAATAAAATACTTGCGAAAGCCAAGGAAGGCTTGGAGAAGGACTTGAAAAAGGCTCACGACCAGATCGAAATGTCCAAACCTGGTGGAGACAAAAAGATATCCCTCTCTGGAAAAATCGTTGCCGTCAACCCAACTTGGAACTTTGTGATTTTGGATTTAGGCAAAAACGACCAGATGGTCGAAGGCTTAACCATGGTCATCTACCGCGGCGAAAAACTGGTCGGAAAAATTAAGACGGTCACAGTCGACGCCCAAACCTCCGTCGCCGACGTTCTTCCCGGAACCCCAGCCACTGCTATCGAAGTCGGCGATCAGGTCATTTATTGATCCCAGACATGAAAAAATCCTTCCTCCCCATTTTGGCTTTGCCCTTGGCTCTTTTCCTTGGGGCCTGCGCGTCCGGCGGAAGCGGAAAAAATGCAGATGGCACCCCCAAGGATGAAAACAGCGTCACAACGACCCCTTGGAACAAACCCGCCTCTTGGGAAGGTCAAGGCGCCATCCCCGGTGCTCACTAGTTTTTCTGCCGGCTAAACCGGTAGTCCACCTCGCTGGGCCAACTCCTCGGCAATCTGAACGGCGTTCCAAGCCGCCCCCTTGAGGAGTTGATCCCCGCTGACAAAGAAAGCCAGAGAGTTCAAATCCCCCTCGACTGACCGGATTCTTCCCACGAGCACATCGAGTTCGCCCGAAGCTTGCCGCGGCATGGGAAACAGGTTTTTCTCCGGCTCATCCACCACTCGCACTCCCGGAGCCTTCCCCAGAATATCTCTTGCCTCCCGTGCGGATACCGGACGATTGAATCGGGCGACCACCGCTTCCGAATGGGCCCTTGGAACCGGCACGCGGACACAGGTCGGCACCATCTTCAGCCTAGGTAGGGAAAAAATCTTCCGGGTTTCTTCCACCATTTTTGTCTCTTCCTCGTTGTATCCATCCGACCCCAACGGGCTGTTATGGGAAAAAAGGTTGAAGGCAAGGACATGGGGAAACACCTCCGCTTTTGGCTCCTTACCTACGGCATAATCCCGGACCTGACGGTCCAACTCCTCCATCGCCCTTGCCCCCGCCCCGCTGGCCGATTGGTACGTTGCCACCACCACGCTTTCCAATCCCGCGACTCGATGTAGCGGAGCCAGCGCCACCGCCAAAATGGCGGCTGAGCAGTTGGGATTCGCAATCAACCCGGGTTTGGCATCCAACAATTCGCCGTTTACCTCCGGAACGACCAAAGGAACTTTTGGGTCCATCCGGAACGCCGACGAATTATCCACCACCACCGCTCCCGCCTTGCGTGCAATCGGAATAAATTCCCGCGACCGGGTTGCCCCGGCACTGAAAAAAGCAATTTGGACTCCTGCAAAGGCACCCGATTCCAATTTTTCCACCTTGTGCTTTTTACCGGCAAACTCGACCTCTGTTCCGGCCGACCGTTCACTAGCCAAGGGAACCAGCTCCGATACAGGGAATTTTCGCCTCTCCAAAACACGGAGGATCTCCTGACCGACCGCCCCGGTTACCCCCACCACCGCTACTTTATACATTTTAGCCGACATCCGGATAGAATGCCCTGTTTTGTCCTAAGTTTAAGCCGGAAGTTTGACCACTTTTTAACGGCCAGACTTGCCTTGAATCGTTTTATTCCATCTGACAGCACCCTCAACCTTGGCCAATACGTCGGTTGACCTTTCCTTTCGTGCGACTTAATCTTACGGCAGTTCTTTCCCTTGGCGGAATCAGGGAAGGCCGTGAGAACCGGCCACAGTTGCGCTGCGGTATCGGGTGACAAATCCCCATGCGAAAGCAGGCCAATCTGGACATCTTGCCTCGGCAGGATGAAAGGGTGAAGGCGGGGAGGAGGATCGCAACCCGGAGTCCGAACATCTGCCCGCCAAGGCTCATCGATCCCCTTTCGCAAGAAAGGGGCAAACCCTCATCGCAAAAATGAAGGGCGAGAGTCCGGATGCCCGCATCCCGTGCGGGCCCGTCTGGCCATCGCCAGATCGGAGACGACATGCCCCCCCTCATCCCGGGTCAGACGGAACGCTGGAGCTTTTCCCTCCCAGCCCTCTTTTGTCTTCTCTACCTATTGGTTTTTTTACCCAACCACGCGCACGCCACTACCCTTCTCACCGGTTCCGGCAAGAATACCTGTAATCTTCTGCTGAATTTCGCCTCGGGAGAAAAGCTCCTGTTTATCTATCGTTTCGATGGCACCGCCGTCCGGGCCCAAACTGCCCTCGAAACGATCATCACGGAAACCGGAGGTTCTCTTCTCTCCACCGAATATCTAACCGACTTCCAATCCGCTCTTTTTAATCTGCCCCCCGATCTTCAGGGCTTGGTGGTTCATTGCCAAAGTTCGTCCGACTATCCCGATCCCTACATCAACGGCATCCTCTGGACTCCGACCAGAACCTCGAACGGTGACTACCTAAGCGACGTCGACTGGTGGCAGATCTGGGTCCAGGGCCCCGCCCATCTGGCGCAGCCTTACAACGATCCCGCAACTCCGCTGGAACTTTCATCCGGATCCGGCTGGATTTCTCCCCCAGCCTCCGGACTTGCGGATATCACACTCGGTGACGGCGCCTCGTTCGGCCTCGTTTATGGTTCATCCGACGCCCCTACGCCGCCTGCCCCAATCGTTCAATCGACCCTCATTCTCCCAGACAACCAGCTCGAGATCTCTTTCAGAACGATTCCGCACATCTCCTACATCCTAAAAAAGAAATTCAGCCTGAATGATGCGAATTGGACTCCCGTCCAATCCATCGTCGCCTCCTCCTCAACTACTATTTTTACCGTCCCCATAAATCATGAATCCGGACGGGAGTTTTTCCGCTTAGAAATCGCCCCATGAAATTATCCCGCGCCTTCACTCTAATCGAGCTTCTCGCCGTGATGGTCATCCTCGGGGTTCTCCTCACTCTTCTTGCTCCGGCTGCCCTGGCAGTTCGACGTCAGTCAACCCTCGCAGCCTCCTCCTCAGCTCTCCGCCAACTCGGCATTGCCGCCCAGACCTACTTGGCCGAGAACGACGGTCGTTTTTTTCGATACCGTGAAAACATCCCCGGCGGAGTCCAGTGGTGGTTTGGCTTCGAAAGCGCCTCCGGCCCCTCCACAGAGGGACAGCGAATCCTCGAAAAATCCCGGGGCCCCCTCGGGCCTTACATCGCCGACTCCGCCGGCACTGTTCCCGATTTTGCCTTCACCTCAATGGGAACCAGCTTCAAGCCCAAGTTCAAAAATGGATATTTCGGTTTTGGCGTGAATACCGAACTCACCGGTGGAATCAGTGGAAACGACGCCAACCGCCTTCTCCGCATCAACCAGATTCCTCAACCCGGCAAGATCGTCCTTTTCACCACCTGCGCCCAGATCAACACCTTCCAATCCCCCGCCTCCGCCAAAAATCCGATGCTCGAGGAGTTTTACATGTTCAACACAAAACCCTCCGAAGCCAAAACCGCTGTCCACTTCCGGCACGCAGGCAAAGCTCTGGTCGCTTATGCCGATGGGAGCCAAGGAGAAATCAGTGGCGATCCCGCCACTTTTGACAAAAAACTACCCAGAGCTTGCGTCGGCTCCCTGCCCACCGAACTGATCGTACCTTAATCTTTTAAGCCGAAACTTTAAAGCAACTCTTGCTACCCGTAGCCCCACAGCAGTTCTTGAACTTCTTGTTCGGATCGAGCGGGCACGGATCATTCCTTCCAAGCTTCGGTCCCTGCCTCTTCATCGGTGCCAAAGCTTCCTCCACCATCGAAGTTCCCCCTTCCGCCTGCATGCTCATCGAACCCTCAGTGGATTGCGCCGTAGCTTCCATGGGCAACTCTCCGCGACCCGCCCTCTGGGGTAACGCCGAGAGAAAGCTTTCAAAAGCCGACAAACTCGAAGCCGATCGGAACAGATTGTGCACCACCTCCTCTTTGATCCGCCCCATCAACTCCCCAAACATCCCATACGCCTCGTTTTTGTATTCAATCAACGGATCCTTCTGCCCGTAAGCCCGGAGGTTGATGGACGTCCTCAATCCATCCATTGCATAGAGGTGCTCCTGCCATAGCCGGTCGATGGCCCCCAACACCACATACCGCTCCAAAGCCTTCACTGCCTCCGGATTCTCGAATTTGACCTTCACCTCGTACGCCTCCCTCACCTTCGCTTTCAAAAGCTTGGCCCACTCCTCTTTCCCTCCCGCTTTTTGAAAATCCTCCTTCTGCAGACCCAACGGCATCGCGGAATTCGCCCAGTGCACTAAACCCTCGAGATCCACCGGATCCGTCCCCGCCCGGGCCTCCACCTCTGCCGCAATCCTCTCATCCACCGTTTCGAAAACTTCCGGCCGCGGATCCGTTGAATTCAGAATATCGGTCCGCCATGCATAAATCACCGTTCTCTGCTGGTTCATCACATCGTCATATTGCAGGGTGTGCTTCCGTACCTGGTAATTTCTCTGTTCCACCCGCTTCTGCGCCGTCTCGACCGACCGATTCAACCACGGATGCTGCAACCCCTCGTTGTCCTCCATCCCCAGCTTCGTCATCAACCCCGCAATCCTCCGGGAATCCCCGAAGTTCCGCATCAAATCGTCCTCAAAGGAGATAAAGAACTGACTGGAGCCCGGATCCCCCTGACGGGCACAACGTCCCCGCAACTGACGGTCGATCCGCCGCGACTCGTGCCTCTCCGTCCCCACCACATGCAATCCACCCAACTCCGCCACCCCGGGCGAAAGCTTAATATCCGTTCCCCGCCCCGCCATGTTCGTGGCAATCATCACCGCTCCCCGCTCTCCCGCCCGGGCCACAATCTCCGCCTCCAACTGGTGCTGCTTTGCATTCAAAACACTGTGGGGAATATTCTCCCGCCGCAGCATCCGGCTGATGATTTCCGATGACTCGACCGAGGCCGTTCCGACCAACATCGGTTGGCCCGCTGCATTCCGCTTTTTGATCTCCTCAATCAGCGCGTTCAATTTTTCCCGCCGGGTCTTGAAGATCAGATCATCCGCATCCTTGCGGATACAGTTTCGGTTCGTTGGAATCACCACCACACCCAACCGGTAGATGTCCTTGAACTCGTTGGCCTCCGTCTCAGCCGTTCCCGTCATCCCTGCCAGCTTCTCGTACAGTCGGAAATAGTTCTGGATCGTGATGGTGGCCAAAGTCTGCGTCTCTCGGTCGATCTGCACCCCCTCCTTTGCCTCCACCGCCTGATGCAACCCATCGCTCCACCGCCGACCCGGCATCAGCCGACCCGTGTATTCATCCACAATGATCACCTTGTTCTCCTGCACCACGTAATGAACATCCTTCTCAAAGACGCAGGAGGCCCGCAGAAGCTGGCTGATGTTGTGAATCCGCTGACTCGCCTCCTCATAATCCGCCTGCGCAGCCGCCTTGGCCTTCAACTTTTCCTCGGCCCCCAACGAGGCGTTCGTCTCGATGTCGTGGTTCTTCGTGATCAGATCCGGCACGAGAAAGAAATGGGGATCATTCGGATTCAGGAAGTTTCGCCCCATCTCGGACAAATCCGCCTCACTGTTCCGTTCGTCGATCGAGAAATACATCTCCTCCTTCGTCTTGTAGAGCTCCGTCCGTCGTGTGTCCTGGTACATTTCCAGTTCCGCATCATCAATTGCCCGCCTCGTCCCCGGATCCTCCTGAAACTTCAGCAGCAGCTTATTGCGGGGCGATCCCAACTTCACCTTGTACAGCAACCTTCCCGCTCCCTGAAGGTCCCCCGCTTCGATCTTAGCCTTGGCTTGATTCGCCCAATCGGTGCAAAGCCCGTTCTGCTTGCGAACCAGCGACTCCACCACCGACTTGTACTTGTCGAACTGATGGGTCGAAACCGTGACCGGTCCCGAAATGATGAGCGGAGTCCGCGCCTCGTCGATCAGGATGCTGTCGACCTCGTCGATGATCGAATAAAAATGCCCGCGCTGGACCTGATCCTCCGGCGTGGTCGCCATTCCGTTGTCTCTCAAATAATCAAAGCCGAATTCCGAGCTCGTCCCATACGTGATGTCACACGCGTACTGCGCACGGCGTTCCGACTGCGTCTGCCCGTGCTGCAGGCAACCGACAGTCAGCCCAAGCTCCCGGTACACTTCCCCCATCCAGTCCGCATCCCGGGCCGCCAGATAATCGTTCACCGTCACCACATGAACCCCTTTTCCGGACAATGCATTCAGATAGGTCGGCAACGTCGCCACCAACGTCTTTCCCTCTCCCGTCGCCATCTCCGCAATCTTTCCCGAATGCAGGACCATCCCACCGATCAGCTGGACATCGAAAGGGATCATCTCCCACAAAATCTCCTGCCCACGAACCTTGATCTTTCTCTTCTCCTCGGTGAACCGTCGACAGCAGTTTTTCACCACGGCAAACGCTTCCGGCAAAAGCTGATCCAAAGTCTCCCCTTTCGCCAAGCGCTCCCGGAACGCGGATGTTTTGCCCCGAAGCTCATCGAACGAGAGTGTCCGTAGGGCCTCCTCCTGCCGGTTGATCTCACCCACCAAAGGGGTCAAACGCCGGACCTCCCGCTGGTTCTGCGTGCCCAAGATTTTCTTTAAAACCCAGCCGATCATGAACTTTTGATCTTACCCAAAGCCCCTTTTTCTTCCAGCCCTAACGTCCCCTCTTCCTATGGCCCAGACCTCAACCTAAAACTACTGCGCCGCGATTACCTCTTCATGCAGCACCGCTCCATCCACCCCGTGGTGGCTCAGGCTCAGCCTCACCTTTCCATCCTTTCTCTCGACCGATCCCTCCAAAAACCCTCCCACCACTTTCACATAGACCTGCTCCTGATCCTTCCGATCCTTCGGCCAACCGGCCGCATGGGCATCCGTTGTCGCCCCGCAACCGAACTCTTTCAAACCCGTCTTCGGATCGACGGAAAAATACTGCCAATGCCGGTCTCCGCAGATCACGAGCATGTTTTTCTGCTTCGCACAAAACTCCCGCAACTCCGCTCCCTCATGCCCAAAAACCTTGTTCGCATGGTTGTCACTTTTGTTGTCGCGGTCCGGCCCCACCAGGGGAGTAGGACTGATCAAAATCCGGAAAGTTGCATCCGACGCCCCAACCGAATCCTTAAACCACTTTTTCTGTTCCTCGCCCCAGATGCTTTTCCTAGGTCCGTCCTGCATGTCGTTCGGACTCCGAAAATCCCGGCCCTCCGCCATCCAGATCTGCAGATCCTTCCCCCACCGCACCGTCCGATAAGTCTTCTCGCCCATCCCCACCTGCTCCCGAAAGACCCCAAGACCCTCCGCAAAGGTGAGGTCCCCCATGAACTTTGTCTTCATAGTCGGGAAACAGTCGTTCATCCAGGCGTCATGGTCGTCCTTCATGAAATAAGTGGCCATATTCCGGGTCAGATCTTTTTGCGTCGGCATGCCGTTCAACTGCTGCCACATCCATCGGGCCAACGGCAAACTCTTGGCCCAAGAGTCGTAGTACAGATTGTCCCCCGTATGGACAAAAAAATCCGGATCCAACGAAAGTATCGATTTGTGAATTTTCCATCCCTCCTGGGGCAGATCCCGGTCGAAATAGTCCTGACATGATACCACCGCAAACTTGACCGGTTGGCCCACATCCGCCGCCGGTGCCGTTCGGAACTTTCCCTCCATCATGCTCGAGACCTTCTCATTCTCCGAACCCCTTGCCTCCACCTTCATTTCATATTTTCTACCCGGCACGAGATTTTTTAACTCATACTGGCGCGTGAAATCTTTTTTTGAATCCACATCGGCCCAAGGCGTCTCCTGCCAACCCTTTTCTCCTTTCTTCCGGTAAAGCACACGGGTCTGGCCCGGAACTCCCGGCGCCGCCCCTTGGAGATTCTCCACCGTGGCGTTTTTCGGAAAAACCACTAATGGAATGATGTCGGGCCGATCCTCGATGTTCTCGTTCCTCTTTCTTCCTCCATACGTCACCTCGGGCAAAGGACCATCCATGGCCGCCGGCTGCTCGTTTCGCGTCAACCGGGTCCACACAATGCAGGAATGGGTGTTCACTTCGCAGATCTTGATCCCCGTGGCCTGATACACCGGCCCCGCCCAACCCGTGGCACACAGCAGCATCCCGAGGGTGAGAGCCTTGATTTTCATCCTTTCATCGTTACCCGAATCCCCGTTACCCATGAATCTCTTTCTTCCCCGGATGTCTTTTCTTTTCATTTCCCCACCCCCTTGGGACTGATTAGAATTCACTCCACACATGAAGAAATTTCCCGTCGACCTATCCGAAAACGGAATCCGCGCCCTCCTCAATGCCCCCGACAGTTATGCCCGTCGATTTATCGAAACCTCCCTGCGCCCCCTTCTCGGCTACCCCAAAATCAATGGCACCCTCTCGAACCAACAAAACGAATTCCCCCCCATCCCTTGGGAGATGGAAAAACTCCGGGCCAAAGTCAAAAGCGAGGTTTCAAAGCATATCTTCGGTTGGTACGGCGAAACCGAATCCGCCGCCGGCGATAGCACCCGAAAAAATGTCGAAGCTTTTTCAAAATACCGCATCACCCCCCGCTATCTCCGATCGGACAAATCCTTCTCCTACTCTCAAACCGTCGTTCTCTCCTCCAAAGAACTCGGTATCACTCGCATAAACAGCCCCACCCCCGTTTTTGTCGCCCCCTACGGAGCCGCCAACCTTTACGGCAAGAAATCGGACGAGATCTCCTGCGCCCAGGGCGCAACCGACGCCAACGTGGTGTACACCCTCGGTCATCTGACGAAATACACGCTGGAAAAAATCTGCCGGGCCGTCGAAGGCAACGCCTATTATTTCAATCCCCGCCTCCGCAGCCCGGGAGGCGCACCGCCGTTCTCGATGTTCCAGATTTACCTGACGGATGACGATGACATCAACCGCTCGGTCATCGAACGGGTCAAACGAACGAATCTTTCCGTCCTCATCTTCACAATCGACGCCGGCGCGGGTCACGGCGGGATCCAAATGATGGATGATTATGCCGACTTCACCTACGCCTCAAAAATTGCCGGTAACCTCTTCGAAGATCCGATGTTCAACTATAAATGCTTCCTCCGAAACCGCTGCGTCGGCACCCGCATCCCTTCAGTCCTTGCCTACGCCTCTCGTCGACTGCAAATCCCCGTTGCAAAGCTGGTGCGCACCTTCGACCTGAAAAATTCCTTCACCTACGCCCGCGATATCCAGTTCAAGGGCATGGCCAAACAAAATTCGGACAAAAACTCGAAATCCAAGATGTACCCCTGGTCGGTTGCCTATCTCGCTCGTTTGGCCCACACCCGGCAAACTATCTCCCCCGCCTACTCCAAAATAACCCACCGGCGCGGACTCCCCCTCGTGGTGAAAGGCGTGATGAGCCCGGAAGACGCCGTCGCTGTGCAGAAATCAGGAGCCGATGGTGTTTATGTCAGCAACCACGGCGGCCGTTTTGTCTTCAACTCCGTCAGCCCGATCGATATTCTCCGGGAAATCCATCAAAAGGTGAAGAAGTCCGATCCCCGTTTTGGCGTCTGGTTCGATAGTGGCGTCCGGAGCGCGACCGATGTCCTAATCGCCTACAGCCAAGGAGCGGAATTCGTCGGCATCGGCCGGCCGGTCATTTATGCGTGCGTGGATAACGGCCGGGGCGGGGTTCGCCAAGTCCTCCAATCCATCCTCTATACCCTGCGCGATCAGGCCCGCCTCTGCGGCCTGACCTCCCTGACTCAACTGCACGAGAAGAACCGTCCGGTGACCGTCCGTCCAGAAACATCCCCACGCTGACAAGGAACGACAAGTTGCCCGTGCAACTTGGGATCGGCAGGATTGTTAAATGTCTGAAAATCCCACTGTCGTTGAATATGTCATCCGCCGCCTAGCCGATCTTGGCATCGACCGCGCCTTCGGAGTTCCCGGCGACTACGCCTTCCCGATTGATGACGCCATCGAGTCTTCCGGCCGGATGAAGTGGGTGGTCTGCGCCAACGAGCTCAACGCTTCCTATGCCGCGGATGGGTACGCTCGTCGCCGTGGAGCCGCCATCCTCACAACTACCTACGCCGTCGGCGAACTCAGCGCCGTCAACGGCATGATGGGCGCCAAAGCTCATCGTGTCCCTATTTTCCATATCGTCGGAGCCCCCTCCACCCGGATCCAGCGCCAGCAACTGATCACTCATCACACCTTCGGCGATGGTATCTATGGCAACTTTTTTGATATCTCCGCCGCCTGCTGTGGGGTTAGCGCCCATATCACTCCAGACAACGTCGTGACAGAAATGGAGCGCCTGATCAGCGAGGCCTTTCGCCTCAGCAAACCGGCCTATCTCTTGATCCCCCAAGACTATGCCCTCATGCCTGTCCAAGGAATCCCGGTGAAGGGAAAACGTTTGCCTCACATCTTTCGCGGAAAAAGCAACCCCGCCGAGCTCAAGGCAGCCGTCCGCGCCATCCTCGCGAGACTCAAAAAGGCCAAACGTCCCATCGCCATGCCCTCTTTCCAGGTGAAGCGATATCACGCTCAACCCCAACTCCTTTCTTTACTCAAACGCACCGGTCTTCCCTTCACTCTCACCAGCATGGACAAGGGTGTGGTGGATGAATCTCATCCAAACTATCTCGGCCTCTACGCCGGAAAAGAATCCTGTCCAGCTTCTGCAGGCAAGGCCGCGCTCTCTGCCGATCTCATTTTGTGCCTTGGAGAAGTTTTTGAGGAGGATTTCAACGTGGGCTCCTGGAGCGCCTTTCTGGATCCGGCCCGGAAGGTCGTCATCGGACCCGACTACGTGAAGGTCGGGGAACAATATTTCACCTCCTGCATGCTACCGGACGTCATTGCCAAACTGACCCGATCCGCCTCACGCGTAAAACGGATTAAGCATCCCGCCCCGAAACTTTTGCCCTTGGTCGGCCGATCCCACGAACACATCTCCTCCGCCGCCTTGTACCCACGCCTCCAGCGGTTTCTCCAGAATGGGGACAACCTTGTCGTGGAAGGCGGCAGTTGCATGTTTCCCTGCGCCTCACTCCTTCTGCCCAAGGGCGTTTCCTACGAAGGCCAGATTCTCTGGGCCTCGATTGGTTGGGCCACTCCTACCACCCTCGGTGTGGCCTTGGCTGAGCCGAAGCGTCGAACCGTTATGGTCAGCGGCGATGGGGCTCACCAACTCACCGCCAACGAGATCGGCGTCATGGGCCGCTACGGCATCAACCCCATCATCATCGTCCTTAACAACGGCATTTTTGGGGTGGAGGATGTCCTCAGCGAACGCGGCCACGTCTATGATGATCTCGCCGGCTGGAACTATCACACCCTGCCCGCCGCCATGGGCTGCCGCGACTGGTTCTGCACCCGGATCGAAACGGTGGGCGACCTCGAATCCGCTCTGGAGGAGGCCCGCAACCATCCAGGAGCCTGCTATCTCGAGGTCATGATTCCTGAGGCCGAAAGCCAACCGCTCTCGAAAGAGACCATCAACCGCGTCTACAAAACCTACCCTCGCTAATTTTTTTCTCTTTCGATAAAAAGGCAGAATCAATATGAACGGAAAAAATCCAACCTCCCCTTTGGGAGATCTAACAAAAGAGGCGCTCTATTATGACTACGGCTCGACCGCAAATCCCATCTTTGCGGGACTGATTCCCCCTGTTCCCTACCACTCCTTCCCCCCTGATTTCTTTCAACAGAAAACCAGCGGTATTCTTCCTCTCGACGTCAGTGAAAAGATGAAATGCCCCGGACCCGCCACCAGCCCTGCTCTCCTTGCCAATTTTGTCCGGATTGTCAAAGGCACACTCAAAACCAACGCTCTCGCCACCAGCCAACTCTTCTTCGTCTTTCAAGGATCGGGACGCACGGAAGCCTGCGGCCGGACGATCGAATGGAAACAGGGCGATTTCATGGTTTTCCCCGCCCACGGCGAAGCGACTCATCACACGGATGGCGAAGCCGGCTTCTACTGGGTCCATGATGGCCCCCTGCTCCGCTATCTCGGCGTCACCGCCACGGAAGAACGGTTTCAACCCACCGTGTTCGAACACTCGAAAGCCGCCGCTAAACTCCAGCAGATTGCCAACGACCCCGTAACCAGTCAGGCCAACCGCGTGAGCGTCCTCCTCGCCAACTCTAACTTCCCGCAAACCCGGACCATCACCCACACCCTGTGGGCCATGTTCGGTCTTCTGCCCAAAGGGAAAGTCCAGTACCCCCACCGGCATGAATCCATTGCCCTCGATTTTGTCATCAGCTGCAAGCCGGGCTGCTACACGATGATCGGGACCGAACTGGATTCAACCGGCATGATCAAGAACGGTCACAGGGAAAACTGGAAGTCCGGCGCTTCCTTTATTACTCCCGCAGGATACTGGCACTCCCACCACAATGAATCGGGTGAAGACGCCCACGTTCTTCCGATCCAAGATGCCGGACTTCATACCTACCTCCGGACGCTCGACATTTTGTACAGTCATCCTAGCCACGACCGCACCTCCTACATCTCCCAGCGCCCCTGATCCGCAGAGGCTGGAGACAATCATCTTGTTTCATTTGATTTTCCCCTTGTCCAATATACTTTGATTGAACTTTTTTCAGGCGGAATTGAATCGTTTCCTGACCTCAGAAAAGTAAGGAGAAAACACTATGTCTACCCCATCCAAATGCCCTTTTCCCGGTAGCACCGGAGCCCGAACGGAACCCGTCGCCCCATCCACCGATTCCTGGTGGCCGAACCGCCTGAATCTCAAAATTCTCCGCCTCCATTCGGACTTATCGAACCCGATGGACAAGAACTTCGATTACGCCGAAGCATTCAAAAAACTCAACCTGTCCGCCGTAAAAAAGGATCTCTACGCACTCATGACCAACTCCCAGTCTTGGTGGCCCGCCGATTGGGGAAACTACGGACCCTTCTTCATCCGGATGGCCTGGCACAGCGCCGGTACCTACCGCACGTTCGACGGCCGCGGAGGGGCCGGAACCGGCAACCAACGCTTCGCCCCCATCAACAGCTGGCCCGATAACGTCAATCTGGACAAAGCCCGCCGGCTCCTCTGGCCCATCAAGAAAAAGTACGGGAACCAACTTTCTTGGGCCGATCTCTTCATCCTCACAGGCAACTGCGCCCTCGAATCGATGGGCTTTAAAACTTTCGGCTTCGCCGGCGGTCGCGAAGACATCTGGGAACCCGAAGACGATATCTACTGGGGCAAAGAAACCGAATGGCTGGGCGACAAGCGTTACGCGGGCGATCGGGAACTGGAACAGCCCCTCGGCGCAGTCCAGATGGGGCTGATCTATGTAAACCCCGAAGGCCCAAATGGAAAACCCGACCCCGTTGCCTCCGGTCGAGACATCCGCGAAACCTTTGCCCGCATGGCCATGAACGACGAAGAAACAGTGGCTCTCGTGGCAGGCGGCCACACCTTTGGAAAATGTCACGGAGCGGGCGACCCCAAACTCGTCGGTCGCGAACCCGAAGGCGCCCCCATGGAAGAAATGGGCCTGGGCTGGAAAAATAAATTCGCCACGGGGGTTGGCGGCGATACCACCAGCAGCGGAATTGAAGGAGCATGGAAACCCAACCCCACGAAATGGGACATGGGCTACTTCAACACACTCCTCGGTTACGAATGGGAACTGGTGAAAAGTCCGGCCGGAGCCTGGCAGTGGGTCGCCAAGGACGTTCAGGCAAAAGACATGATCCCCGACGCCCACGATCCTTCGAAAAAACATCGCCCGATGATGACCACCGCCGACTTGGCCCTCCGCATGGACCCGATCTATGGACCGATCTCCCAGCGGTATCACAAAAATCCGGAACTGTTCGCCGACGCTTTTGCCCGCGCTTGGTTCAAACTGACCCACCGCGACATGGGCCCCCGCTGCCGCTACCTCGGTTCGGAAGTTCCGAAGGAAGTTCTGATCTGGCAGGACCCCGTTCCTGCTGTCGACCACAAGCTGATCGGCGAAAAGGAGATCACCGCCCTCAAATCTAAGATCATTGCCTCCGGCCTTCCCCTCCCCCAGTGGGTGAAAGCCGCTTGGGCCTCTGCCTCCACCTTCCGCGGTTCGGATATGCGTGGCGGCGCCAACGGAGCACGCCTTCGTCTGGCACCCCAGAACGCATGGGAAGTCAATGAACCCAGGGAACTGTGCCAAGCCTTCCAAAAGCTGGAACCGATCCGAGCCGAGTTTAACGCCTCCGCCCCGGGCGGGATGCAAGTCTCCCTCGCCGATCTCGTCGTGTTGGCGGGATGCGCCGCCGTGGAGGAGGCAGCCAAGAAAGCCGGTCACAACATCAAGGTCCCCTTCTCCCCGGGTCGGACCGACGCCACTCAGGAACAGACCGACGTCGCCTCATTCGCATTGCTCGAACCCCTAGCCGACGCTTTCCGCAACTACACCCGTCAGGGACTCAAAGGTCCGGCGGAGGAGTTGCTTGTCGACCGTGCCCAGCTGATGAGGCTGACCGCCCCCGAAATGACCGCCCTGATTGGAGGAATGCGCGTTCTCGACACCAACTTCGGTCACACCAAGCACGGTGTGCTCACCGATCAACCCGGCGTCCTAACAAACGACTTCTTTGTCCATCTCACGGATATGGATATCGAATGGAAACCTTCTGCCGTCGGCGGCCTTTACGAAGGTCACGACCGCAAAACGGGCAAGGTCAAATGGACCGGTACCCGGGTGGATCTCGTCTTTGGCTCGAACTCGGAACTGCGTGCCCTCGCCGAGGTCTACGCACAGGACGACGCCAAAGAGAAGTTCGTGAAGGATTTCGCCGCTGCGTGGAGCAAGGTGATGAATCTGGACCGCTTCGACCTTCCCTAACCCTCCTAGGACGGCCTGGCAGGTCCAGTCTTACCTAAAGAGAAACCTCTTCCTAACGAAGAGTTTCGGCCTGTCGATTCATCTCCTTGAAGGATTGGGTCAGCTCGGGAAATGGTTCGCCGTTGGCTTGCAAAACACCCTGCCAATTTTCCCCCCACTTGAACCAGTGATACCCCACACAACAGTCCAGTTTAAGTAAACTGCGGACATAAT
>Ga0214917_10002156_pt1 | contig 24454 bp, 17 predicted proteins | sample LL_1208_BB_MetaG_FD_177983 | JGI IMG/M metagenome (GOLD analysis project Ga0214917, IMG submission 177983) | Freshwater microbial communities from Lake Lanier, Atlanta, Georgia, United States - LL_1208_BB | ecosystem: Environmental > Aquatic > Freshwater > Lake | place: USA: Georgia | collected...
ATTGGATCCCAAAAAAAAGGTCGATCTAGATTCGTTGGCGGTTTTTCATTTTGGACATTTTTGAAAAATAGAAAAATGTCCATTTTACAAAAACGGCTCCCAAAATTTGTCAAAAAACGTGCATAAAGCATAATGCAGCTAATTCTGTTTTTTCTTAAAAAGTTTGACTGCATAATTTTTTTTACAAAAAATATTTGAAGCCGAACCAGATGGGGTAAAATGGAAATATTTGGAAATCCAAAAAACCCCAAAAATACACTGAAATATTAGTTTGTTTGCATAACACGTAATAATTAATTGTATATATATGGGTAAATTCCACTGCATGGAAATTTTTGGAAATATTTGGAAATCGAAAAAACCCATTACGTTATATCGTATGTAAAATGTATATACGATATAAATTATGGTAATAAAATATTGCAAAATGGGGTTTTTTAAAACCCCAAAAAACCCCACATGTAGTATCATTATAAACATACAAACAAACTATATGGTTTTTACTGCATATTTTCAAAATTGGGATCCCAAAAAAAAGGTCGATCTAGATTCGTTGGCAGTTTTTCATTTTGGACATTTTTAAAAATGTCCATTTTGTAAATATGGCTCTTAAAATTTGGCAAAAAACGTGCATAAAGCATAATGCAGCGAAAATCGTTTTTTGGTAAAAAAAATGACTGCATAAATTTTTTATAAAAAAATGAAAAGGGGGGTGTCTAAAAAAAATGTTGGAAATAAAATGGAAATTTTCGGAGATAAAAAACCCCATAATATTTTACATCATTATTTGTTAGCATAACTCATTTATAATTAGTTTTTAAACAAAATATATTTACTGCATAAATTGAAATGGAAATAAATTGAAACAAATGGAAATAAAATACGAGCAAAAAAACCCCAAAACCCCAATAAAACCCATTATACAAATCGTTTGTAAATAATATAAAGAATATTATTATATAGTTGTATAATATATAATGAATTGTAAATATTGTTGTTTAACATGTGATTTCTATACACAAAATAGAAAAGATTATAATAGACATATGAAAACTCCGAAACATAATTTGAATTATTCGACAGTTATATCACTTGTATGTAATGGTTGTAATAAAGTATACAAAACAAACAGTGGTTTATGGAAACATAAAAGTAAATGTATTAATGTCAATCTTGAAGATGTCAAAGATATTAGTAATAATTCGCAATTATCGTCTACTGCAATAATTGATTTCATAAAACAGAATAATGAATTGAAACAAATGTTGTTTGAACAAAACAAAAAGATTATTGAGTTATCTCAATCTCATACGATTGTAAATAATAACAACAATAATAACAATCAGTTCAATCTCAATATTTTTTTGCATGAAAAGTGCAAAAATGCGATTAATTTAGTTGATTTTGTAGAGAACCTGAAAATAACATTCGATGATTTAGAGAACGTAGGCAATGAAGGTTACGTGAATGGTATTACGCAAATATTCATGAAAGGGTTGAAAGAACTTGATTTATATACTCGTCCGGTTCATTGTACAGATGTTAAAAGAGAAACATTGTATATTCGAGAACAAAATGAATGGATAAGAGAAGACCCGGATTTATTGAAAATCAAAGATGCAATTAAGAAAATAGCGTTTAAAAATATACAACAAATTAGCTCATGGAATGAGTCTCATCCTGATATGCAAGTCTTAGATTCCGACGATTTCAAATTATCGTTTAATATTATGCAACAATCATTAGGCGGACCGCTTGGTACTGATATTGAGAAGAATAATGAAAAGATTGTCAAGAACATTGCAAAAACTGTTTATATTGATAAACAACAATTGATATAATTTATATAGATTATATATAAATGATACCAAGAATAGATTTGATTTTTTCATATTGGATATTAGGATGGTACATATTGTACATATCGAAAATGATTACTTGTTGTAGTCCAAAATTTGCACTATTTTTAGGAATAATAGAGAACATTGTTTTGTTATTGTACATATCATTGAATGGCTCATCATTATCTACAATATTGAAATTTGGAATAATAATCATATTTATGAAAATTATACCGTATTATACAATAATAAAAGATGAAATTGTTAAAAAGGACGTAATAGTCACATTATTATTGTTTGTATTGTATTTATTATGGTTACATTTGAATGATATGAAAATATTACAAATATTGGATAAAATAAATAAATCATTTATTCAAAACAAGGGCGATACCCCAGGTATTATGTTGATAGATAACATTTTAGACGTTTTATTCAACGTAAGTTGTAAATAAAAATATTCATGAAAACACAATATTTTTATTTTTCTACGACCTCATTCGTCAATTTTGTTTGTATTTTTATTTTTATTGGAGAACCTGATTCTGTTTTCCACCGTATATTCGTTATTTCCAAAGCGCCTGCTTTTGTTTTCGGTTTTATCAATTTATCTTCTTTCAAAAACGAACATAGTATATCTTTGAACGAATTGCAATCTATATCTCCAATGTTCTCATTATCTCGTTTAAATTGATTCCATATAGTAGTCGATTTCATTTTCTCACCGGTATTCGTTTCCTCCAATTTGGAATTCCACCATTCGACAACCACGCCATAATAATTATTTACCAAATGGTTGGTTTCATTATTCAATAAATCCCGTATATATTCATCATTTTTATCGAAATTTGCACGTAATTGTGTAACAATGGTTTCGCGTTCTCTGCCATTTTTCACCATTTTCTGCGCTATTTCTTTGACTTTGAGTTCTTGTTCTCGTAATTTGTTGATTTCATTGGCTTCTGTTGCATCGTTCTCCATTATACCATACAATGTTTTGCAACAATACCAAACTGCGCGCAATATCTCCGCGGGTTGTTCATATTTCAATAAACAATTAATATAGCATATACATTTGGTATTTGTTATCCACTCAAACATGAACGGTGCCTTGTCAAACTTGTCAATAGTAGTATCCAATGAAACTAGCCATGCAAAATGGATATGTTCGTTTTTCTTCAAATCGCGTTTGATTTTATCGCGCGAAGTACTGTTGACTTTGTTTGAATACAACTTTGAATCGGCCAGTACAAAAAAGTCTTTGAATTTTAAATGAAAATCACCTTGGCCACCGAAATTGTGAACATCCACCAATTCAAACCCCTCAAAATCGCGGAATGCCACGTTCGCAATCTCGTTGAACTTGTGTTCTCCTTCTTTCCCAATCGTGACAACGGCCTTTTTCTGTGTCAAAGCGTCAATTTTTTCAAGCGCTTTTTCAAATGAGTTTTTATAATTATCATTTTGTTTGTCTTTTTCACTCAAAATCGCCTTCATGTTCTCCAATTCATGATGAACAATCTTAATTGCTTCTTCATTAATTTTGTTTGTATATTCTTTGTCATTGTCTTTTTGTAACTCTTTGTATTTAAACAATTCTTTTTCGAGTTGAATAACTTGGGATTGCATAAGTTCTCGTTCTTTCATTTGAGAACCTTGTATATATTCAAAGTTCTCATTTTGTATAGAAAGCCGTTTACTAATTTGTTTTTCCAAGTTCTCATCTTTCAATTTTAATTCGACTTCCAAAGTAGATAATTTCGATTGCATGGTATTAATTTGTTCTTCATATTTACAATGAATTTCATTCTGTATATTCTGATATAATTCATCATGAGTGAGAACCTGGACACCATTTTTCGCAGAAACGATGGTTTGGTAGCCGGTTCTCAACATCAATAGTGTTTCTTCTGGTGTAAATGTATATAAATTATCCGGTAAGGTTTCATCAACCGGTATATATAATTGTATTTTTTTAACAATTGTTTCCATATTACAATATAAATACAAATAGTTTTTATGTATTTTCGAGAACTTATATTGTCATTGTTTTTGTGTAAATAATAAACTGCCGTAGATTTTTACAGTGAACATGTAAATTGAAAATCGGTATAGTAATATCACCAATTTGAATAAATGGTTTCATAATATTATCACTTGTGTTTAACCATGAAATTGTATATTCATTGTACTTCACCACGCAGGTTTCATTTATAAAACCTGCGCAAATATTACCATCATCTGTGTTCCTAGGGTCTATACCACCTAAAAACTGACCAATTGCCGCGGCATCAAAAATATATTGAAATCGATTGAAATTTTTGGATACAAATGAAATTTCACAGTTGTCTTGGTCGTCATCTTTATTAAATATTGGAAAATGGTCAATTAATCCAGTGGTATCTTTGATTGATTTGAAATTTTCCATATCATTTTTTGAAAAATCATAATTATCTAATATAATTTTGAATATATCAGATGATGGTATATAGAGTATACTGGCAATATTACGACCATATGAATCAAATGGGATGTATATTTTGTTCTTATCAAAATGTCTTGCAATGTCATGACAATTATAATATAATAATACATCGTTCTCAATATGTATAACATTCGCAACATTGTATACTTTCATAAATTCATAAATGTAAAAGAATCGCAAAGAAGTCAATGTCCAGAATCCTTCTCTAAAATCTGTATTCAGTGTTGATTTTAAACAAAAATCATAAGAATCTTTTAATTCATCAATATCAATCAAATGAATATTGTATTTATCAAATTTTTCAAAAAATATCTTGTTGGTTAATACATAAATATTTTCAATATTCAATGAAGACAAAAGTTCAATATTATCCAATATATATTCCTGAAAATTATTAATACACACTAATACTATATTCATTTATATTAAAGTTGCTTATAATTCTATATACTTTACAATATAAAAAAATAAATACATTTTTATATATGATTTTTGAGAACATCATTTCAGGTGAAAAAATACAACAATTAGCGGATGTATATTTAGGTTTGGATGAAGATTTCACATTTAATCCGGTTATTCGAGAACAACCATTGAAAACATTAACATTTCATAGAATTATCAACCAGTTTGATAATCCATCTATTGTATTTTGTTATACACATAGGATTGATTTGTTAGCGGCAAAAATCGATTTATTTTTGAATAATTTTGTATTAATTACACATAATTCGGACCATGGTATTCATGAAAATGATACGAATGTTGCAATAATACTCGACAATACAAAACTACAAAAATGGTTTGGTCAGAACATTACATTCATCCATGATAAAATATATATGGTTCCAATCGGAATAGCAAACAGTCAATGGGAACATGGTACTAATAATTTCAGGAGTCATATAGATATTGAAAAAAAGAATGATGTATATTTCAATTTTAACATAAATACAAATTATGATAAACGATATGGTTGTTATGAAGTATTGAGAACCCGGTTAAAATGGTTAGAAAATGTAACACCGAGAGAAAACATTGAACGACTTGCGCAATATAAATTTTGTATATGTCCAGAAGGAAATGGGTTTGATACGCATCGTTTATGGGAAGCTTTGTATGTAAAAACAGTTCCAATTGTATTAAAAAGTGAATATTCTCAAATACTTGCAAAATACAATGTACCGATGGTTGTATTAGAATCATGGAATGATTTGAATATTGAGAACTTGAACTACGATGATTATGATTTTGAGAACATTGGGTTGAAACAAATACTGAATTTTGGGGAAATTCAAAAAAAAATTCGGAACAGTTAGTGAATTACAATTGTAGTTTTGTAAATTACAATTGTAAATTTTGCAATTGAATCAAAATTGTGATTTTGTGATTAGTAATATTATTACTGTATTATTTTTGTAATTACAAATGTGATTTTTGTAAATTACTGATTTTGTTGATTTTTCAGATGGTTGAGTTCCGCATCTTTTCCCATTAAAATTATTTTCAATTGTTCTATTTCCGAATCCTTATTTGAGAACCCGGAACGAATGTTCTCAATTTCTGTGTGTTTTTCGGATAAAATAGTATTCAGGTTCTCAACTTCTCTGGTTTTTTCTTCAAATTGATTCTTAAAATGTAATATTTCATTGTGTTTATTTGTAATTACAGAGAGTGCATTAACCAATTCGGCATTTTTTTCTTGATACATATTTTTCAATTGGTCTAATTCATTAGAGAACCCAGCACAAATATTATCATATTCGGTGGTTTTCATATGAATAATATTATTGAGACTCTCAACTTCGCGATGTTTCTCTTCAAATTGTGCTTTGAAATTCAATATTTCATTCTCATTATTTGAGAACCCGGTACGAATGTTCTCAATTTCAGCTGTTTTTTCGGATAAAATAGTATTCAGGTTCTCAACTTCTCTATGCTTTTCTTCAAATTGATTCTTCAATTGTTCTATTTCAGAATCCTTATTTGAGAACATGGAACGTAAACATTCATTTTCAGTGTTTTTTTGATGAATAATTATGTTGAGGTTCTCCATATCTCGTTCTTTTTCTTTTATAACATTGATTAAATTTTCATATGCAGAGCCACCATTAGATAAACCATTGCGGACATTTTCAAGTTCAGTATGTTTATCATTGATAATTTGATTCAATCTATTTATTTCCGAATCATGATTTGAGAACCCGACGCGAATGTTCTCAATTTCGGAGTTTTTTTCATTAATAATAGAGGATAATTTTTTACATTCATCCTCTTTATTGGAGAACATAAGTTTCATTACATCAAGTTCCGACGTTTTTTCTTCAATATTTCTATGTAGATTTTCAAATTCAGGCTCTGTAATAGATACCATATTTCCAGAGCAGTCATATCCATGATTCGTGTTTTTGAGTGTAGTTATTTCAAATTGCAAATTGGCGATTGTTTGCATTAGTTCATTCATTTTCATTTTGATACCATAGTTCTCGTAAGCTAATGTATTGATAATCTGATTCTTATTCATAAGAATATATATTGTATATAATAAAATATAAACGAGAATTCTCCGTATTTTATTTCTAAATACACCAAAAATGCAAACAAAATGAATACAAAAATTACAATTCTAATTACAGGTTCACAATTGTGAAATCTGTGCTACAATTTTTATACAATTAATTACAAATTTGTTACCATATATGCAGTTATTATATTTAGGAAAATATTTTCTAAAAATATTTTCTTTTCGTAGTATATAGATATAGAATGTCTACCCCGCAAGTAAATCCTCCAATGCCACCTTATCAGCAATACCAGAATTTCTACCCAACTGGTGTAAATCCGTATTCTCTTGATCCAAACCATATTTTGGCAGCAATGCAAAATACTCAACTTACCAGTAACATCTATGATGGAACAAACAAGACTCTTTTTGCTGTAAGTGACGCTCAACGTCAATTAACCAGTGAACTTTCTGGTGTTACCAAAGATATTAATGATTCCACCGGTAAAATCGTAGGAACTGTTGAAACTCATTCACTTGGTCTTCGTGATGCAATTGAAAGAGGTAACAGTGGAAATGCAAGTGCTATTGAAAGAACTGCCGCTGCTACTTTATCAACGGTTGAACGTGTTAATTCACAACTATCCACTGCTGTTGAAAGAAACGGTTCCAATATCTTGTCAGCAACTGAACGAGTTGGTGGTCAAGTCGGTAGCGCAGTTGAAAGAAACGGTGGCAATATTCTTGCTTCTATTGAAAAAGTTGCAGGTGAAGGTCGTTTAACTACTACTGTTGTTGATGCTGCATCTCGTCAAGCCGCCAATGACAGTGCTCGTGATATCCTTGCCGCAGTTGAAAGAAACGGCGGTGCTTCCGTAGGTGCTTCAAAAGATGCATACAATGGTCTTTTGGCTTCTATTGAACGTAACTCCGGTGAAAATCGTATGACTACTGTAACCGCAGACGGAGCATCACAAGCACGTCTTGCTGATGTTAGACGTGATATTACAAGTAATATTAATAATATGGAAGGAGAATTATTAGCTACTATGAATAAAAACCACGGCGATATAGTTACCAATGTTGCCCAAGCCGCCTGGGAAACACGTCAAAATCAAAGCAATCACTATGCTTCTTTATTGAGTGAAGTTCAAAAGGGTTCATCAGCATCTGCTTTACAAAATGCGAACCAATATGCTTCACAAATGTTAGAAGCCCAAAAACTTGCTCATTACTCTGATAGTAAGCAAGATGCACATTTTGCTGCCATGATTAGTAAGACCGATAATCACTTTTCTACTCTTTTATTAGAACAACAAAAAGTAAAAGAATGTCTTGCAGCACAAGCTGCTACCAACTTTGCAGTAAGTCAATTGGAACAACAAAAAATGAAAGAAGTTATCACCATGCAATTACAAGATGCTAAATACGAAGCCCTTAAAAACAAACAAGAACTATCAAAAGAAATGGCCGAATGCTGCTGTGAAGTTAAACAAAAGATTGACCAACGTAGTCAAGATGTTATTAATACTGTCGATACACTTGACCGAAATAGACTTCGTGATGAAGTTAATACTATTAGTAATGAGAACACAATTTTAAGACTTCTTGACCTTGACAGAGGATATGGAAGAAGAGGAAGATCAAGATCACCAAGACGTAGGTCTGGTTCAAGAGAGAGACGTTGAAGGTCAGGGTCGTCAGATGATTCAAGCTCCGATTCCGATGATTCAAGTACAGAAGATTCAACAATAACTAGCAGCAGCAGCAGCAGTAGTAGTAGCAGTAGTAGTAGTAGTAGTAGTAGTAGTAGCAATAGAAGTAGAAGTAATAGTTTGAATCATGAAATCAAATCTTATATAGATTGTTTATTCCGTAAAATACAATCATTCACAGGACCAACGGGACCACAAGGTGAAACTGGACCAGAAGGACCAACCGGAGAAACCGGACAACAAGGTGAAACTGGACCAGAAGGACCAACCGGACCAACCGGACCAACTGGACCAATCGGAGAAACCGGACCAACAGGAGAAACAGGACCACAAGGTCAACAGGGTATTCAAGGAATGCGAGGCGCACCAGGCGACCCAGGATTTGATGGTCAACAAGGGCCAACTGGTCCACAAGGTGAAACTGGTCCACAAGGTGAAACTGGTCCACAAGGTTCTACTGGACAACAAGGACCAACTGGTGAAACTGGACCACAAAGAACAGCAGGTAATCCAAATGATTAATAGATTGTCTGACGATCGACCGATTAGATAATAATAATTAAAAAAATTAATTATTATTTTTAATAGAGGGTTAATACCCGCTGTATAATAAAATTACCCCCCCCAAATTAAATTACCCACTTTACGTACACGTCATCAAAATATTATATACTGATTTTTTCTTTATATACATTTTCAACTAATATAACAATAAGTTCAATTCATATAAATATAGTATATATATAGTATATACTAGTAGTATGAAACGGCTTGAACTTACGAACAAAAAAATAGTAGAATTCTACGAAAAAAATACTCACCTTGATTTTGAAGCGCTGAACTTAATGTTAATCGATTTTATTGACCAATTGCAGTCAAACTCAAACACAAGCCTTTCAAGTATAAATACACACATTTTATCAACATTAAATGACAGCATAAATGGTATGACAAAATTAGAAACAACCGTCATGTCAATGAAAGATAATATTGAAAACTTTTCAAACATTAAAACGTCACATATGTTACAAAATGTGCAACAACCGTTATATAGTTATATAAATTCATCAGAAGAAAGAATCAATAACAATATATCGGTATTAAAAGATTTGACAAATATTACACAGAATAAGCAAAGTCAACTAATAACCGAAATGTATGAATGCATAACAAAGAAAAGTCGTCCTTCATCTCCAATGAATGGTCATGAAAATACAGACGACCAATTAGTTGTTTCATTAAGTCAACAATATTGTACGGCAGATTTGAATTTCAAGAAAATCTCAAATAATTCGGCCTCCATAACGATGAAACGTTCTATGAAACCAACAATACTGATTTATAGTATGAATATAGAAAGAAATGTGAATCAAGATGAATTAAAACCATATATGCAGTGTGTAGAAGAAAGTATGTGCCATGGTATTTTTCTTTCTCAAAATTCGGGAATTTCTTCCAAAGATAATTACAATATAGATATTAATAATGGTATGATACATATTTTTGTTCATAATGTCAATTATTCCATTGACAAAATCAAAATAGCTGTAGATATTATTGATAACTTATCCATCAAATTGAAGCAATTGAACAAATCAGAGCATGATATTAGTATACCCAAAGATATATTAGACGATATCAACAAAGATTTCCAATTATTTTTGTCGCAAAAGGAAGGCATTATCAATGTCATGAAAGAAAGTCACAAGAAAATATTGGCACAATTGGATGAAATGAAGTTTGCTTCATTGGAAAAATATCTGTCGACGAAATTCGCACCGACAACAACGAAACAAGGTTTCAAATGTGACTTATGTAAACATTTCACAGCTAATAACTTGAAAGCACTTGCCGCACATAAACGCGGTTGTATTCGTAAAAACACGATGCACATTGAAAATGTCATTATACAATAATACCAAAACTACCAAAACTACATTATATTCACAACCATATTTGTATGTAAATATAAATTATAACTAAATCAATTTTTATACCTTTGCCATTTTCAAACGTGCAATTGGTAGATATAGACAATAAACAAAAAAATGTTATTCAATCAAATAACATTTTTTATACCATTCTTTAATTTTATACCATTCTTGACCCATAAAAGAACCAAAGCATTAATGATAATATACTTCCTACTACAAATCCATTGCCTGCGGATGCGTCGGATTTCTTGATAAAGAAATAAAACAGAAGAGGCATAATGAAGAAAGTCAATAAAATGTAAAAAAGCATGATTTGTGCGAACTTTGTACTTGGCATTTTTATATATTATACAAATATATTATCCAAATATATTATCCAAATATATTATACAAATATATGTCTAAAATATTCACAAAGTTTGTATATTTTTAATGGTGTAAATATAAATTACAATTGTAATTCACAAAGCATATATGATGTGTTTAGGCAAATTTTATTTGTAAATAAAATAATATAAGATGATAATATAAGATGTCTTCGCCGCCACCTTCACCTACCCCAAACAATTCTAACAATTCTAACAATTCCAACAACAATTCCAACAACAATTCCAACAACAATTCCAACAACAATTCCAACAACAATTCCAACAATTCCAACAACAATTCCAGCATTCCCAATATGGACCCTTCGATAAATATTATAACTGATTTATCACGAAATATTGTAACAAATATCGTGGACATTTCATACAACAGTGTCGTATCCGATATGTCATTCAATATACCAACCATAATTACATATATAAAAGGTGAAACCATTGTAGAACCTGGATTAGAAATTCAAAACAAAGAAGGACTTACTGCAAGTGGTGATTACGTTGCATATACCCAATTTGATACAACAAATCCAGAATTATATGACCCGCAAATTGAAGAAAAGCTATTAGAGAAAGTGGAAACATATGATGTTGTTCCAACAAGTGAAAATGCAATATTATTGAATCAAATTAAAGAATATGCAAGTAAAATTCAATGTTCCGATTTCCATGGAAAGGGCACAATCGATGATTATACAGAATTATTCAAAGCAGCCTCAAAAATAGCAAATGAATCAAAATCAATGAGTTTGAATATTGACGTAGAAGGGTTCGATGAATTCAGTAAAGCAGCGGACGACCTAAGTGAATTATTTAACGGATTTATTATAAAGCTCCAAAATGTAAATATTATTAACGATATTGAATTTTTAAGGTCAATCAAAATTGCGCTACATAAAATATGGAATTTATCCGAAGTATTTGGTAGATTCAAACAAACCATATTAACCACAACAACTATCCAATTCCCAAAATCAGCCCACGAAACCAAAATAGTATTAGAAGGCGTAATGGACGAAGTCAATTGTGCAATGCAATATATAACCCATTTTGTTACACCTACATCAAATGTTCCATATGATGCAGACCTATCACCAGAAGAGAAAAACATTATAAACAAAGCAGTATCCACCATTGAAAATTGGAATGTAATATGTGAACACGGTGTAAGTATTGCAATGGAAAATAATCCAGATGTAGAATTTATTACACAAGCGAGTAATGAATTGAAACAAACAACATTGAATCTCAAAAGTGCAACCAATGCACTTAAATCTAAATTAGCATCATTCAATATATGTTAACTACAATAAACGTTCAAATATGAAAATAATATAGAAATATTACTTGTATAAATAATAATGCAATCATCGTCACCATTTTTATCCGTAGATTTTTTATATGAAATGGCAAATATTCATATATGTGAAAGCAATGAAAATCCGTTGATAAAAATACGCGAACAAAAAAATACACCCATCGTATTTTTGAAAACAGAATTATTGGAAGAATATGTAGATTTGTTATTATCAATTCAAAGAAAATATATATTAATTACAGCGTCGAATGACGATACATGCGTGCCATATTATGAATATCCAGCAAATAATGACAGAATAGTAGAAAAGACAAATGAAATATTAAAAAGTAGTTTCCTGATATCATGGTATACAAAAAATGCATGCATAGTGCATCCAAAATTAAAACCAGTTCCACTTGGACCAAAATGGCAATGGCGAAGCACTGCCTTTTTCGGAGAAGACAAAACCGAAACATTATCCATTTTGAAGAAACTATGTTTGACACCCGAAAAAATGTTCAAGAACACTGATTTGAAAACAAACCTATTGTATTTTAATTTTACAGCATGGACTACAAATGAGCCAAAATTCAAACCACATACAAATATACGTAATCAGGTAATAGATGATTTGAAAAACAAAGGGTTCAAGTACAATGAAAATACGGAATTTGAATCGTATATGAATGAATTAACAACATATAAATTCTGTGTTTCTCCACCAGGAAGAGGAATTGATACACATAGAACATGGGAAGCGTTCATGGTTGGAACAATACCAATTATACTATCGTCGCCTTTAAATGATTTGTATAAAACTCTACCTGCAATTGTGGTAGATGATTTTTCAATAATAACAAAAGAATTTTTGAATGAAAAATACAAAGAAATAATAGAAAAAGAATATGATTATTCCATTCTTTATACAGAATATTGGAAAAAGCAAATTGAAAATGACATTCCAAAATATACGGCAGTATTAATCGAACCAAGATGCCACAATGCAATGTCGTTAGTATTGCACAACTTTGCAAAAAATTTATCAGATGAATGGAAAATTCTAATATTGCATGGTAATTTGAATATAGACTACGTAAACAACATTATTGACAATGAATTACCCGAATATAAATCAAGAATTACTACAATAAATCTACATATAGATAATCTAAAAACAGAAGAATACAATGATTTATTGAAAAGTGAAACATTATATCAATATATACCAACAGAAATTTTTTTAATATTTCAGACAGATACATTGATTATAGAAAAAAACAAAGAAATGATACACGAATTTTTAGAATATGATTATGTAGGCGCGCCGTGGGGTGAAACATATTTACCAGAATTTGGAATACATGAATACAATGCAGTTGGCAATGGTGGACTGTCTTTGAGGAAAAAATCAAAAATGTTGGAAATTCTGGAAAAAAATAAAGAATCTGAATTATTCAAAAAAATGAACGAAGATACATGTTTTAGTTTTCAAAAAAATGTAGAAGTAAATAAACCGGATTTTGAAAAAGCAAAACGATTTTCAGTAGAAACTATATTTTCAGAAAAAGCATTTGGAATTCATTGTCCATGGAGATGGTTATCTAATGAAAATATGACATATTTAATAAATATGGACAAAAATATATTAAAGCTTATAGAACAAAATAACAAACAACAATAAATATGAGTTATAAAAAATATTTTATTACATTTGCAAATGAAAAATTTGCAGGAGCACTTAACCGTATTACACGTCAGGTTTCATTATTGAATGTTTTTGACGTAATACGTCCATATACAGATAAGGATTTGGAATCATTTACCGAGTTTTGGGATAGACATGGTGAATTTGTAAAAAATAATCCAAAGGGGCATGGGTATTGGATATGGAAATCATATTTAACATTGAGAACATTACACGAAATGAATGATGGAGATATATTAGTTTATGCTGACGCAGGGTGTGAAATAAATTATGAAGGAATTGAGACATTGGAATCATTTTTTAATTTGGTCAAAACAAATGATAAAGGGTTTTTGTCATTCCAGTTGAATGATTTAATGTATCATCACGAAGAACGATGGACAAAAATGGATTTATTCCATCATTTTGGCGTAGAACATTACAGACCATCTTTGCAGTTACATTCTACCTATTTTGTGTTAGAAAAATGTCCAAATACGATGAAAATCGCAACTATGTGGTATAATACAGTATGTAATTATCATTTTATAGATGATAGTCCAAGTATAGCACCGAATGACATGTATTTTTATGAACATAGACATGACCAAAGTGTATTTTCAATAGTAAGAAAGATGCACGAAAGTCATTATATATATACACCGCACGATTTATTTGAAGCAAAGTATCCATTTATAGACAAACGTAATCCAATGTTACAAAGTGTAATATATGATAAAAAAATAGTCATTCATACATGGACGCAAAAAGTGAAAAATCTCCAACAAACCAACGTAGAACATTTTTGGGGTTTGGGAGATATAATAAGAGGCACAGTCCGATTATTTCAACTATCGAAAAAGATGAGTTTTAAATTAATTGTTGATATACAACATCATCCTATATCAAAATTTCTGAAATGCACAAATGAAAAATACAAAGATTTAGTGAATAAAAATGTAAATAATATTGATTTTGTAGTACCGGGTGAAGTAGAAAAATACATTGAATCCAATGAAAATGACGTTATAATGTTTCTAACAAATGATTTATGTGATGAATCCGATATAGATGACGAATGCAAAGAATTTATACAAAATATATTTACACCAACCGATTTTTTCAAAGAATACATTTCAATAAAAATGGAAGACGTTTCATTGGATGATTATAATGTAATGCATTTTAGATTAGGCGACGAAGAATTAGTGCGAAAAAATGTAACTCAATCTAGTAATGAAATAATAGATAAATTGATGAAAAACAAAGAGAACGGTGATATATTATTGAGTGATTCTGAATATTTCAAGAAATATGTTCAAAAAAACATAGATATTCATATGTTTAATACGAGAACTGTTCATTTTGGATACCAAAAACGACCATCCGAAATAATGGATACATTGTTCGAATTTTTCTTGTTGATGAATGCGAGAAAAATAAAAACGTATAGTGTATATACTTGGATATCAGGGTTTGTATATTGGATACATAAAATATATGGCGTTCCATTGGAACAAATGTAATAGTCCATTGGACAAATGTAATAGTCCCTCGGACAAATACAAATATAAATAAATATAAAAAAATACATTGTAATATATAATATAATGAGAACATCATTCATTTTATTATGTTTAATTCGATTGGTAAGTAGCTTTTTTGAAAATAAACGAAATACCTTTACTATGAAATCCAATCTATTTCGTAAATATCCAATTTCAAAATATCAACGAGAACATTTCATAAAACAAATTCAAAATTTCACTGATGGTGATGATTTAATTATTTCGGAGATTGAAAATATCATAGGAAAAAATCACAGAAAATACCCTATTTCAAGATACGAAAAAGAGCATTTGTTAAAACGTTTGAATTCAAAAAATGCAACAATTCGCGACGAAGAAATGCTAGGAGTTCATCAAAATGGTTATGAAGAATTGTTCAATAACCAAACAATACCATTTCCAGCTGTCGGAGGTATTCGTATCATAATAAATAGGAATGAAGGACCAAATCCATTTACAAATGCTGACCCATTAGATGATGATGATTTATTTGAAAGAAGAAGGGGTATATCGGAGACAAAAGATACAAAATCAGAAAATTTCGAAGTAATCAAAAAATCCCCATATAATTTTACAAATATTGGGGGGTACGACAATATCAAATCGGAACTATATCAATGTATCGATATTATCAAAAACTATACAAAATATGCAAAATACAATGTTCGTGTACCGCGGGGAATTATTTTTGAAGGTCCTCCTGGAAACGGCAAAACTCTGCTGGCAAAAGCATTTGCAGGTGAATCAAAAACATCTTTTATAGCAGTATCTGGTTCAGAATTCCAAGAAAAATATGTAGGCGTAGGGTCATCACGTATTCGCGAATTATTCAAATTGGCAAAGAAAAACGTTCCTTGTATTATATTTATCGACGAGATTGATGCATTAGGTCGCAAGCGTTCCGGTGACGGCGAAAGTTCATCAGGTGAACGTGACAGTACATTAAACGAATTATTGGTAGCACTGGACGGTTTCAAGAACAATACGGGAATTTTTATTATCGGTGCTACCAATCGCATTGATTTATTAGACCCCGCATTGGTTCGTCCCGGACGAGTTGACAAACGAATATTTATTGGTTTACCGGATAGTAAAACCCGCGAGGCTATTCTGAACATACATCTGAAAGGTAAACCATATGATAGTGAAACCATCATTATTCAAGATTTAGTTGAATTAACAACCGGATTATCGGGTGCTCAAATTGAGAACTTGGTAAATGAAGCAATGTTGAATGCGTTGAGAAATGATAGAGAAATATTTACAGAAGAAGATATTGATATTGTAATGAATAAAATGATGGTAGGATGGCAACCCACCGAACATGAATTCACTGCAAATATGATAGATAGTATTGCAATCCATGAAATGGGACATGCAATTGTAGGTATGCTATCCAAACATCATTCTAAAATGTCAAAAGTAGTAATCAATCTGTCTTCTCCAAAAACGCCAGCATATACAGTGTTTGAAGCAGCAACTTCATCTATTTTTACACGTGAAGCATTGTTTGAACATTTGATGATTCTGTTAGCGGGTAGAATCGCAGAAGAAGCATTTTTCGATGTTTCAGTTACAACTGGCGCTATCAATGATTTCGAAGAAGCATTGAAATTAGCCCAAGAAATGATTGTATATTATGGTATGGGCAAACAAACTATATACCCAAGTATGAGTGATAAATATAAGGAAATGATTGATAGTGAAGTTGCTACTTTGTTACATAGTGCATATGAATATGCCGAATTTATCATACAAAATTCCAAAGATTTAATAATAGAAGGAGCCGAAATATTGAAACGCGACAAGTTGTTGAAGGCGGATACATTATTGGAGCTATTGAATGGTAAATATAGGGATGTTTTGACAATGAAAATCAAAATAAACGAATAACCAAATAAACCTATTAGAAAATATCACATAATATAGAAAAATGAAACATTGTTCTCAACAAACGTTGAAGAATATCCAATCTTTACCGAGATTTAGAGAACTATGTAATAAAATAAATCCTATATTATGTGATGTAAGTTTGCGGGATGGATTGCAAAATGCGAAAATGGAGGATTATCCAACCGCCCATAAGAAAAAAGTATTTCAAACTATAATGAACTCGGAGAATCCGCCAAAAATAGAGGTGGGTTCTCTAACATCCTATCGTATTTTACCAATTATGAAAGATTCAATTGAAATATATAAACATGCAGTGGAATACATACATAAAGAAAAACTAAATACTGATGTGTATATATTGGTTCCATCACTAAGTAAATTGAATTTAGCAATAAAAAATAAAATACAAAATTATTCGTTTATTACTTCAACTTCCAATGCATTTCAATTGAGAAACACATGCAGAACATTGGATAGAACAAAAGAAGAATTGAAAACAATGTTTGAAAGATTGGACAATGGTTCTATCCAGAATACTAAGAAAAAATTGTATATATCGTGCATTGATAATTGTCCAATAACCGGAAAAATAGATAAAGAATTTATTGTGAAAGAGTTGCTATATTACAATACAACTTATAATTTTGATGAAATATGTTTATCAGATACATGTGGAAATCTATCATTTGAGAACTTTTTTTATATAATAGAAAATGCGACATATTTAGGAATTCCAACTAGCAAGATGTCCGTTCATTTACATATTTCGAATGAAAACATGGAGAACATGAAAAAAATAGTGAAATATTGTTTTGATAATGAAATCAATAAATTTGATATATCCACTATTACAACTGGTGGGTGTTCAATTACAATAGAAAATAAAAAACTGCTTCCAAATTTATCATATGGAGTATTTTACAGTATTTTGTATGAATATATTTACGAAAAAATAAATATATAATCATAAAATATATAATGCCAAGTAAGAGAACCTCTTCCAAAAAAACTATGAGAAAATCGATGAAATGCGGTAAGAACAAAAAACGCAACAGAGTCACAAAACGTTGTCGTTGCAGAAAAGTGTGTAAATAAATAGAAAATTGATGTACTTTTTTAGAAATACATCAATCCAAATCAACCAATAAACCAATAAACCAAACAACCAAAATGAGAACACGTAGTCAAACCCAAAATGTTGCCGATTTGAACATTCAAACTATGGAGGCCGATTTTGTGAATACGAAACCAACTAGTAAACCTTATTATGGCGAATTCGAATTGGAATTCGATTTTGATGATGCAAGTAAACACTGGAATGCAAATAAGAAAAAAATGGAAAATGCGTGCTATATTTACGTATGTGGTTATCTAAAAAGTAAAACAGGTAAAAAGTGTATGAACAAAACAAATTGTGGAGAATGTTGTCGTTTTCATAAAAATAAGTAGTTTGATAGCATAATCAAGTTATTTACAAAAAATAAAAATCGCACTTGGTTGCTTTTTTACTCCAAAAAACATATTAGGAAAAACATCAATAGTATTGTGTGTATATAGAATATATACAATGTTTTCGTCACAGTCGATTATCAACTCGGTAGGACGAAATGGCAGTAACACTGGGCCAACAACTAACTACTGGGGCTCTCCCGACCAAGCCCCAAATATAACATTGTTTCCAGCAAATACGAGTAATATCAACACAACGGAATTGGACGTAGACAGAAATAGATTGTATGTAGCAGGAACATTTAGTAAAATTTTCCAAAATAATGCAAAGTATCATTCTATTTATGATATAAGTTCATCTACATTCAAAATTTACAGTAAAAATTATGGAACAAATGGAACAATATATGCATATGCATTGGACACATCAAACAATGTATTGTATGTTGGTGGAAATTTTACAAAAGTAACTGATAATTTGGGTGTAACTATAAATGCAAATAATATTGCAGGATGGAATTTAAAGACACAACGATGGATAACTTTTGGTAATTTGGGAAATTCCACAGGTTCAAATACGAATGGATTCAACGGACAATGTAATACAATCGCAATAGACCAAAGTAATCAAGAAGTCTATATGGGAGGTATTTTTAATAAGGTTAATTACGTACAAAACCAAATTGTAGACGTAAGTGACATTAATATACCAGCAAATTATATTGTAAAATGGAATATACCGAATAAAAGATGGGTTCAATTGGGAAGTTTGCTTCAAAATGGATTAGATGGCAGTTGTAATGTGATTGAATACGACAATGTTAATAATAAAATGTACGTGGGTGGAAGGTTCAATAAAGTAAGCGATGCAACATTTGCCGACCAAAGTGCAAATAATATTGCAATTTGGGATATAAGAACAAGCAAATGGTCGCAGTTCGGCGGGTCAACATTTGCTACAAATGGTTTGTCAAATACATGTAGAGATATTGCATACGATTCATGTTATAATGTAGTATATGTTGGCGGTGATTTCACATCAGTCAAGGATAGTAGAGGTATAGATTTCAGTTTGAATTATATTGCATCATGGAATATATCTACACAAAAATGGGAAGGATTGGGTCCATATGTAGGTAATGGAACAAATGGTATAATATTTGCATATGAATATGACAATGTGAACAAACAAATATATTGCGCAGGTAATTTTACACAAGTATTTGATACAAGTAACATTTCATTAAATGTAAGATACGTAGCATCTTGGGATACGATTAAAAAGTGCTGGAAACCGCTGGGTTCAAGTTCACAAAATAATGGCACAAATGCATTATGTAAAACATTGGCATATGATAATGTATATAATAGATTATATGTTGGTGGTGATTTTGTAACAGGACGAGATTCAAGAGGGTTAGATTTGAGTTTGAATTCTATTGCGATTTGGGATGTTTCAAAACAATTGTGGGATGCAACTGGTTCTCTAACAAAATCTGCATTAAATGGAACAAATGGTCAAGTAAATGCATATGCATATGATAGTTGTAACAACATATTATATGCAGGTGGTAGTTTTACACAAGTTTATGACGCAAGTAATGTAAATTTAAGCGTGAAAAATATAGCAGCGTGGAATATAACAAATAAGTTCTGGACAAGATTAGGTTCCGCTACATACAATGGGTTAGATGCAAGTTGTGCTACATTAGCTATGGATAATAGTAATCAAATATTATATGTCGGTGGTGGATTTACAACAGTTAGTGACCCAATTAATCTCGATATAACTGCAAATTATTTAGCGTCATGGAGTACAGTAACAAACAAATGGTCGAATATACAAAATGTGCAACCGTCTGTATCTGGCGTAGGATTGAATGGCGCATGTTATACTTTACAGTATAATAATAATAAATTATACGTGGGTGGAAACTTTACAAAATTTATTTATTACAACGACGGTAGTTCCAATGTCAATAATAGCGCCTATCTAGGATATTCATTTGATGTAAGCAATGTATATGGAAATTTCGTAGAAAGTACCATCACTGCATTGAATAACAAGACAATAAATGGTGTAGGAACATTAATTGGCGGTGCATCTATAACAACTGGGGATTATGCTGTACCAACTGGTTCTTTGTTAATAGATTCATCCAACCTACAATATTTACAATTACCGCAAATTCCGGCCTCAACATTTACAACAACCACTGGTTTGTCAATATCAACATGGTTTAAAATGAATACAAATCCACCAAATAACAAAACATTTATTTTTGATTTAGGTGTAGGAACTGCTACAAATAATAACATTGTTTTATACGCAACTGATACCAGTAATGGTATATTGACATTCAAAACATGGCTGAATGCAACTACATCCGATACATATACATATGCAGGAAGAAATTTCAATGATAATACATGGCATCATATAGCATGGACATTTACCTATGTAAGTGCGTCAGTTACAACATGGAATATATATATTGATGGCGCATTGACTATTACGCAAAATGTTGTAAATTTCCCACCGGTATCTGTAAGAACTGCATGTTATTTGGGAACATCGGCATGGCATATTGCTGGACAAGCCGGTTATAATAATTTTAGAGGAGGCATTGATGAGTTCTATGTTTTCCCAAAAATATTGAATACTACCGAGGTTAGTCTCTTATATACCCAAACCGTTTCACCAAACGGTTTATTGATGAACTACGCTGGTGTTTTTGATATTCCTACACGAAAATGGTCACCATTTGGAGGTATTTCATTGTTGAATAATGGTTTAAATGCAGCGTGCAGAACAATTAAATACGATAATAGTAATAACAAAGTATATGTTGGTGGTGATTTCACAATCGTTCGGGATAAGAGACAGTTCGATTTGAGTATCAATTATATTGCCTCGTTTGATCCTTCTACAAATTTATGGAACGCATTTGGAGAATATATTAATAATGGAACCAATGGTCAAATAAATGCATACGCATACGATAGTTGTAAAAATATTGTATATTGCGGAGGAACATTTACACAAGTATATGATGTAAGTAATATAGTAGTATATGCAAATAATCTTGCTGCTTGGGATATTACAAACCGGGTATGGACAACAATTGGGTCCACTACTTCAACAACTGCAATCGTTAGAAATGGATTAGATTCCAGTTGCAATGCCCTTGCAATCGATAGTAGCAATCAAATCTTGTATGTTGGTGGTAATTTCAGAAAAATAACTGATTTAAGTGCGGCAGACCAAACTGCAAACTATGTAGCAGCGTGGAATGTAAATACACAAAGATGGAGAAAAATGGGTATAAATATTGCGATTGATGGTTCAAATGGAGTGAATGCACTATGTAGAACAATGGTATATGACGCCAATAACAAATATGTATATGTTGGCGGTGATTTTACACAAACAATCGATACACGAGGAGCATTCACAATGAATTACGTTGCAATTTGGAATACACAAAGCAATATATGGAGTAATGCATTTGGGTCATATGGTAGTTCAGGATTAACAAACGGGACAAATGGTACAATTTTCGCATACGCAGTAGACACCGTAAATCAACTTGTTTATGCATGTGGTTTGTTTAGTAGTGTATTTGATTCTGTAAATGTAAGTCAACCTGCAAATAATGTAGCAGTTTGGAATATTGCCGGTAAATATTGGTCTATATTAGGTTCTTATGCAGCGAATGGTACAAATGGACAATGTAATGCAATCGCGCTGGACACAAGTAATCAAGTATTATATGTTGGTGGCAATTTCATAAAAGTGAGTGATATTAATTTAACTGACCAAAGTGCAAATTATGTAGCAAAATGGAATATTGCAACGAATCGTTGGAGTCAATTGGGAGGACCTACCACTGATAAAAACGGATTAAGTGCTTTATGTCGTGCATTAAAGTATGATGAAATTAATCAAAAAATATATGTTGGCGGTGATTTTACAACAGTAAAAGATACTCGATGTTATTCTGCATTAACAACAATAGCAATTCCTCGCGCCGCTGCATGGAACATAAAAACAAATCGTTGGGAAGGATTGGGTGATTATGCATTAAATGGTCTTGTCGGAAATAGTGCGACAATATATTCATATGTTTATGATAGCTGTAAAAATGTGATTTATTGCGGCGGAAGTTTTACAACTGCATATGACCAATACAATATTCAAATATCCGCGAATAATGTGGTAGGATGGGATGTAGCTGGTAAATATTGGTTTGCATTAGGAGGAAATACAACTACATCGAACGGTGTCAATTATACTGCTTCGCCAACGACGACAGAGGTGAATGTATTAACAATCGATAGTAGTAGACAAATATTGTATGTCGGCGGTTATTTCACAACTGCATCAGATGCATCCAATGTAAATATGAGTACAAAATATGTAGCTTCATGGAATATCAATACACAAAGATGGTCGGCATTCGGAGACACAAGTAATAATGGTTTAAATAATAGATGCAATGCAATATTGTATGATAATAGTAATAATTTCGTATATGTTGGTGGGTTTTTCACAACAACATCGGACACTGTAAATGCTAGTTTAAGTGCAAATTACGTTGCATATTGGGATGTTACATCCAATGCATGGAACAGTATAAAAACGAGTCAACAATCCGGTGCGAACAATGGTCTGAATTCATTGCAAATCAATTCATTCGCATTGGACATTAGTAATAATTATTTGTATATCGCAGGTAATGGCTCTACTGCACAAGGAACATCTCCTCTAATTGGAAGTCATATAATCGCATTGAATCGAAATACATATCAATGGGAAAATGTGGGTTACAATGGAACCAATAACGGAGTAAGTTTGAATATACGATATATATTATTGGATAGTAGTAACAGCTTACTTTATGTTTGTGGAGGATTCACTTCTGTATATGATTCAATTAATGGCACATTATCGGCAAACAATGTCGCATTTTGGGATATAAAAAATCAAAAATGGGGGGCGCTTGGTCGCGATGCAAGTAACGGTCTGTTTCCTAGTCCATATACAACATATGCATTGGCATTAGATTTAAGTAATAATATATTATATGTTCAAAATGCGACAAGTACCCTACAAGTTACAGACGAAAGCGGAACAATGACAGTAGGTAGAATCGTAGGATGGAACCTCATTACAAAGCGATGGTTTCGTTTAGGCTCTGCTACTCAATATGCTACAAATAACAATTTGTATGCGTTTGTATTAGACCCTAGTCAAAATTTATATGTAGGAGGTAGTCCAACAACAGCATCAGATGCATCCAAAGTATTGTCTATAAATCTTTGCGCAATATGGAATCCATATAATCAAAGATGGTCAAGAATGGGTATGGGTTCCGCGGTAAGTAATGGAACCAATCAACCGGTGTATTCATTTGCAGTTGATAATATTAATCAAGTTTTATATGTAGGTGGTAATTTTACAAATGTATATGACTCGTGTTACAATACAACGAATATTTTAACAGCAAACTACATAGCACGATTTAATTTAACATCGAGATTATGGTCAGGATTAGGAACAGCTACATCAAATGGAACAAGTGGTATAGTAAATGCATTAGATGTAGACCCAAGTAACCAAGAAGTTTTAGTAGGAGGTACATTCAATAAACTGAGAGATGGTCGTCTATTTGATTTATCAATCAACAACGTGACAAAAT
>Ga0214917_10002157_pt1 | contig 24441 bp, 18 predicted proteins | sample LL_1208_BB_MetaG_FD_177983 | JGI IMG/M metagenome (GOLD analysis project Ga0214917, IMG submission 177983) | Freshwater microbial communities from Lake Lanier, Atlanta, Georgia, United States - LL_1208_BB | ecosystem: Environmental > Aquatic > Freshwater > Lake | place: USA: Georgia | collected...
ACCGCACACGTCCAGATGGCAGCGATCTTAAGTGGAAGCAAATCGGAGTTAATGAGATCACAGACTCTCGCGAACTTCCATTCTTTATTCAATGGTTAACTTCTGATCATCCATCACAAGATGGAAAAGCTGTTGCTTCAATTGAGAAGATCACGATTGCTGATACTGATCACTTAGCTGATTCTTGGTTTAAGTCAGAGATTCTTGATGGATTAAATGGAGCTTCAGTTGATTTTGTTGATCCATCATCAAATCATGGAGAGTATGGAATTGTTACAGTTCAATTAACAACACCAACTGGTTCTGTAGTTCTCGACTGAGACAGATGACTAGCTAATTCTATTTTTCCCGAGTCGCAATCAATTCATTTGCCATCAACACTGCCTGACAGTGAAGGTGAATCAGAGATTGCGGTATTGCGCTTCATGACTCCCAGGCGTGTCGTTTGGTTGGGATCAGCACATCTAGTTAGCCCGGTCATCCGCCCCCATGAACTCTATGAGAGTTGTGTCTTTTAAGTTTGTTGATCCATCAGCAAATGAAGTTGAAAACGAAATTGTTGCCGTACACTTGTTCACACCTAGTGGTGTTGTGAGGCTGGATTATGACGAGATTTAGATGGTAGGAAGATGTATTTTCTGCGGTGAAAAGTGTTCAACCAGTGCGCCCGCTGTCATTTCACCTTGGATTCGTGAATTAGGTATACGCAAACGCACGTCTCGCCTTTTTCACTGTCAATCTTGTGAGCTTGGATTTTTTTCTTATCGATATGATTCAAAGGAAATGGCCTCAATTTACGGAGGATACAGAGGGCAAAGGTACCTCAAGGTAAGATCTCGTTGGGAGCCCTGGTATTCAGATTTGTATAACTCAAATCATGATTCTTTTGAATGGGTTGAATCGAGAAAGTCTGCTTTAGAGAAATTTTTAATCCCTCATATTGGTAAATCAGATTTGAGTATTGCAGATATTGGTGGTGATTCGGGGCAGTTCATTCCCGACTTTGCATCTTCAAAGTATGTAGTCGATCCATCTAAAAAAGATCCAGTTGCGGGCGTGGTTAGGGTGACTGAATTAGAGGATCTTCCCATGGTTGATTTGATTGTTTATGCTCATGTACTTGAACATGTGGCGGACCCCGTTGCAGAAATCAACGCTCTTTTTTCAAAGTCAAACCGTATTTATATCGAAGTCCCGTATGGTGTTCCAAAGATCACTAAATCGCGCAAGAGTTACCCAGTATTTCTAAAAACCTTAATCAAGTCTTTAAGCCCTAAATCTTGGAAAGACGCGACTCAGCCTGCCACCGGCAGATCAATTGCCGGTGAGTCAACACTTACTCAGTCCGAGCACCTAAACTTTTTCACCGAACATTCTATGCGTGTGCTCTCAAACATAGTGGGGGGGGGCGCTAATGGAGATTCACAAGACTCAAATTGAGACTCCCGACTATAAAAAAGCCGAGGTCCTACAATGTCTATTCATTAAGTTTGAGGGACCTGATGTATCGTTGGCGAGGAAAGCGGAGGAATAATGAGACTGGTAAGCCAAACGGATCGTAATCTCTTTGAAAATTTATTTGTGCTTGAAGCGGCCAATAATCATTGGGGTGATCTTGAACGAGGAAAGAAGATAATCCAAGACTTTGCAACAGTTGTACGTTACAACAACGTAAAGGCAGCAATAAAGTTTCAATTCCGGGATGTCGACAATTTTATACACGAAGAGTTTAAAGGCAATGAAGAGATTCGATATATTAAAAAAACAGAAGCTACTAAAATGTCACACGCTCAGTATAAATCACTAGCTGATGCAGTTGTGAAGTCCGGATGTATTCCTATGGCTACACCATTTGATGAGGCATCAGTTGATCTTTGTGTGACTTTAAATTTCCCGATTATAAAGATTGCCAGTTCGGACATTAACGATTGGTCACTATTAGAGCGCATTGCGCATACAAAGAAGCCAGTCATTGCGTCGAGTGGTGGCGCTTCTCAAAAGTCCCTTGATGAGTTAGTTCAATACTTTGAAAATAGAGACATCCCTTTGGCAATAAATCATTGTGTCAGTCTGTATCCAAGTGAGGACGATCAACTTGAGTTAAACCAAATAAGTTACATCAAAGATCGATATCCAAATCATGTAATTGGGTTTTCATCTCACGAATATCATGATTGGCACTCTTCAATGCTCTTGTCCTATGCCCTTGGTGCCAGAACATGGGAACGACATATTGACATTGAGTATAACGATGTTCCAGTTTCGAGTTACTGTTCACTCCCAAGTCAAGTCGATGAATGGTTCAAAGCATTCCATAAAGCTGCGGAAATGCTAGGAAACAGCGCTACTTCACGCAGAATCATCTCAAAAGAGGAAACTAAGTATCTAGATGCATTAGTGCGAGGTGTTTATGCTCGTCGAGATTTGCCGACGGGTTATGAACTTTCTAGCGAGAATTTTTCTCAAGATTTCAAACTTGCCGTCCCACTTCGTAAGGGTCAGTTATCAACTAGAGAAATCTTGAACGGTTTAAAAATCACACAAGGTCTTTCAGCGGGAGATCCAGTAACAATTGACAATATTGATGGACCTTATGCTTCTCAGGCTGAGTTGCGTCAACAAATTCTGGAGCGAGGGCTATAAACTTCACATGTAATTCAGGAAATAATCTGATTTCGGAGGGCAAATGAGGGTCTTACTCACCGGAGGTCGGGGTGGCATTGGAAGCTTTATCAAGGATGAGTTAGTTTCCAAAGGATGCTCAGTTGTTGCTCCCACTTCTGATGAGTTGGATTTATCGAGCCAAACTCATGTCTTGGCATGGATTGAAGCAAATTCAAATCTTGAGTTTGAAGGACTTGTGCTCTGCGCTGGTGCAAATCATCCTCGAGCTTTCGACGAGGTCGAAACAAACGAGTACCTAGGAATTTTGGAGACCAACGTCAACTCAAACCGTTTTTTGATTAAAGCAGTATTGCCCGCAATGCAAAAAAACAGGTATGGCCGGATTATCGCTATATCAAGTTCGTATTCAACAATTACAAGATCGGGTAGATCCAGCTATTCAGTCTCGAAAGCTGCATTGGAAGCCATGATTCGGTCTGTTGGCCTAGAGAATGCCCAAAATAATATTTTGGCAAACTCTGTTGTCCCTGGTTTCATCGAAACTCCGCTCACCGCAAAAAATAATGACCAATTTCAGATGGAGAAAATCCTCGAACGCATACCTATGGGGTATATGGGAAAACCCTCCGATGTGGCCAAACTAGTTTGGTTTCTTATGAGCGAGCAAAACACATATATCACTGGTCAATCAATTCGAATTGATGGTGGGTTTTCAATAAATTGAGCAAAGTTCGAATGCTTGAAATCAACTCGGTAAATGGAAATTATTTTGCAACTTTTCATGCGGCCGTAGAAGATCTAATTGAAGTAATTATTAACCACGAAGATGTATATATACTTATTGATCTAGAGATATCTAAGTTATATCCAAAGTTAATGTCAGCGCTACCTAATAACAAATATTTTATGGTCGTTTCAAACGAAGTAAATAAATCCCTCTCAAAAGTCACCGAGATCTCAGAATGGCTCATGGACTCAGGTGCAACTAAAACAACTCACTTAGTTGGTATTGGCGGTGGTGTAGTTCAGGATCTTTCAACTTTTGTGAGCCACATCTACTATAGAGGTATTGATTGGACATTCTTTCCAACAACTTTACTCAGTCAAGCTGACAGCTGTGTCGGCTCCAAGTGTGCCCTCAACCTAAATGGCCATAAGAATCAACTTGGGGTTGTCCACACCCCTAAATCTGTAGATATATTCACTGGTTTCTTAGAAACACTTCCACTTTCCGAAATTCAGTCTGGTTTTGGCGAGATTGCTAAGCTTGCAGTGACTGGACAGAATGAATTTTTAACTTATTTCAAAGCCTATCTTCGTGATTATGGAATATCCACTAATCAATTAGATGAAATCATCTACTCTTCTTTAAATGCTAAAAAGTTTGTGATTGACCAAGATGAATATGAATCTGATCTAAGGCGAATTTTAAACTACGGCCATTCATTTGGACATGCATTAGAGTCCCTGACCAACAATTCGATCGTACATGGCGATGCTGTGGTGATTGGAATGGACATCATAAATTTTATCGGCTTACGACGAGGAATTACAGATACTGACTTCTATCTGGAGATGAGAGCGCTGTTCGAAGAGTTTTTTAGTCATATTAAACTTGTAAAACACTTTGATTCTAATGAATGGGTGCAAGAACTAAAGCATGACAAGAAAATGAGGCATGGGAAAATAAGTTTTGCGATTCCAGTCAGAAATGGTGATATTCGTATTTTTAATACTGAGCTAGATAATGATTTAATCTTGCTAGTAGGTGAATACCTTGAAACATCGAGTTTCTTCAATCCTTCTTGATGTTGGAGGGACGTACATAAAGTCTGCGCTTCTTTTTCAAGATCAAGAATCGCCCCAAAATATAAGAAAGTTTAACATCCCTAGATTTATGGAAAGTAAATCTGATAGGGCCGTTATACCTACTGCAGAATTTTTGGCCGTGGTTGATCAGGCAATTCAGATTCAAAAAAATAGTGATTCAAATATTGACAGCATTTATGTAAGTGGGCAGATGGGAGGATACGTAATTGAGGAATGTGGCGATTATGAAATAGTTTCTTGGCAAGATCAAAGAAGCCTTGAACCACAATATGAAAAGGAAAGAAATGAGCTAGAACTTTGGTTAAAGACTTCAGAAAACTTTAAAGAGACGGGATCGGAACTGCGTCCCGGGTTGCCTTTCTTTTCTTTAGCACTTACAAAACCTTTTTCACGCCACATAAATATAGATTCGCCTTTTCGCTCCATAATCTCCTTTGTCACGAGCTACTTAACCAATTATGAAGCTAACGACATGCACATTACAGATGCCGCGGCTTCAGGATTCTATAACTTAAAGAGCAAAGATTGGGATGAAGATCTGATCTACAAGTTGGACAAATCAATGATTCGTCCAGTAGTGCATAGCGAAGTGACAAGAATTGGATACTCATCGAAGTTTCTACTGAAAGTGTTTACTGGGGTGGGTGATCAACAAGCTTCGCTTCATGGCGCTGAGATAGAGCCGGGGAAAATCGTCGTGAACATTGGCACAGGTGGGCAAGTGGCTGGTTTTCAGGAAGCTTCACAAACCAAAGGCAACTTCCAATTAAGGCCCTATTTTGGTGGAAAAGAAATTAGAACAATTACACATCTCCCATCAGGTAGAGCCCTAAGTGCTTTTGTTGAGTTTTGTTTTCCAGGAGAACGGCAATTTGATAAGTACATTGAGTTTGAGCGAAGTTGTAAATCACTTGACTTTAACTCAGAATTTGACCTAGTGAACTTTAATCAGACTCTAAATTCATTGAAAGAGAGTAGGTACGAAATTACACCTGATAAAGTATCGTCACGGTTTTTTGGTAGTCTTATTCGAAGTTACGAAGCTGCGTTGTCGGGGCTGAATCTTGATGGAGAATTGTTGTTTGCTGGAGGTGTTGGACAAAAAGTTCAAATCATCTCTCGAGAGTTATCTAGAGCAACAGGGAGAAAATTTGCAATATCCACCGTGGAAGAAACAACGCTTGAAGGTTTGGCCAAAATAGCTAGGTTCCAAAACTAGGAGCCAAATCGTTTCAAAGATTTTGCAACATTCCCTATCTGATTTTTGATGTCTGCAAGTGTATAATTTGTTTCATCTGCAATTTTCTCAAAGTGATTCTCTGATGAGAAATACTCATTAGAAAGCGTGTTACTTGTGTCGGCATATGTAATTGAATCGGGCGAATGGCCACATAGCTTTAATACTTGTTTTGCTAATTGAATTAGGTCAATCTTCTCGCCACCAGATTCGACGGATATGGAATCCCCTCTTATGACATACTCAAGAAGAAGCGTCATTAAATCTCTGGAGTCCATGTAACGTCTAACCACTGATCCTTTTGAACTAAGTTCAATTGAGCCTGTGGAAATTGCCTGAATCAGTAAATTTCCTATCGCGTATTTTGATGGTTCCTTCATGTCCTGACCTGAGAGAGAAAAGACTCTACAATTTATAAGTGGGATTCCCACGGAGTTGCATTCATTTGCAAATACATCCTCTTGGTAGCGCTTTAAGTCCGCGTATATGGAATAACTTTTATCATTTAGTTGACTTTCAGATTCTTTTATCACGACTCCACTAGATATGTTTAAAACGCTTCCAACGTTGCCAGCACGAATAACACTAGCCGCCTCCATAACTATTGCCTTATTGAGATCGATATACTCCTGATCACCCATTTGGAGAGATCTGTCTCTTGTTGCAAAAGCTAGTGGAGCAAAAAGATCGTATTCTTTTGATGTAATTTCATTTAAATCAAACAGACGATTTTGTATTGATGTACCAGAATCGGTAATAATCTCAGATTTTGATCTTCCAAATGCATCAAAATGATATTGTTTTAAAGGATCTCGATTAGCGTGCAAGAGAGATTGACCCAACCATCCCGTGGCTCCCGTTATACAGACGGTAAAGTTCTGAATAGCCAACTAGCCCCCCCACATCTCCTGTGGAAGATATTTGAAAACCTTCCTTGCCACATCATGAGGAAGCTTTGGTGTCATATCATGAATAGCGGCCGACACCATTTTTCCATCTTCTAAAATTTTACTCGCAACTTTTGGAAAGTAAAGCATATTAGGATCAGTTGAAACTTCAAAAAAGACGGGTTTTTGAGAATCCATCAATTCTAAAAATCTTGCTGAAAAAATGTTTGAACTATCAATTTTGTAGTATTCAATTCCATAAGCATCACAAATCTCAAGCCACTTAGGTAAACCCAGTCCTGTACTAATATCGCAGCCAACGTAATTATCGTTGAAGTAAGATTTTTGACTTGAACGTATTGAGGCGTAACCATCATTACAAACAATAAACATTTTGATATTCAAAGAGTTGTTAATTACTGTTCCCAATTCCTGAAGATTTTGAGCAAAACCTCCATCGCCTTCGAGCAAGATAACTCTTGAATTCGCGTTTGAAAAAGCTGCTCCAATAGCTCCAGCGAGACCATAACCCATGCTTGCCAGACCTTTATTTGAAATTAGTTGTTGTCCACGCTTGATTAGAAAACTTTGGTGAGTTGAGGTAAAAGTCCCTCCGCTGCTACACGAAACTACGACATCATTGAATTTGGAAAATTTACTTAGCTCATAAATGAAAGAGTAAGGATTTACAAAAGGCTTTGGACTTATGTGTATAGCTTCTATAATTGGCAATTCGCTCTTTACTAAATCAAGGTGATCGATCCATTCAAGACGATCCTGCACTTCCGTGTTCTTTTCGAGTTCGCTAGGTAGCATTTTTAGAAATTCGTCTGCATCAACCTGTAAACCAAGATCAATACCCGGATTGTCTTTTTCTAATTCAGCCGAATCTAGATTAACGAGAACGATTCCACCCACAGGCATAAACTCTTCAAAATTAAATCCCGTTTGCTGGAGATTAAGGCTTGTACCAACAGCGATCAACAAATCACTTTGTTGCTGATAAACATTAGCCCATCGCATGCCATAAGTGTTTGGTCGCCCTGCAAAAAATCTATAGTCGATATTCGTTCGATCCGCTCCAGTCCATGTGCTAGCCATGGGTATTTTCAGATCTTCAAAAATAGCTTCGAGTTCAAGCACCACCTTCTGGCTAACACCTGAACCTAGCAAAAGGAGTGGGCGAGTCGATCTGGAAAGCAAATTTCGAAATTGCTGCAACTCTTCCTCGGAGATATATGTGGTTGGGGACCCTACCCTTGCTTCCAACGGATCTATGTCCTCATAATCTGGGGATGCTGGTGCGGCTGAAGCATCTATGCAAAATTCAATAAATACTGGTCCCCGCCGGGGAGTCTCTCCCAGAGAGATCAATGCAGATATAGAAGATTGGCAAACTGGGGCTTCTATTCGCATCCTCCCTTTGGTGATCGTTTCAACAAGAGCAGTCCCATTAACTTCTTGAATTCCTTTTTGACGGAGTCCCTTTGATGCAAGATCTTGCTGCTTAACCTGCCCACCAATGATCAAGCAGTGACGACTTTCTAGCCATGCTCCTGCGATTCCTGTGATTGCATTTGTTAAGCCCGGACCCGTGGTAACTAATGCAAAGGCTTTCGTATCATTTCGGTTGGATTCATTAAAGTATTCGGTAGCAATAACTGCGCTTACTTCATGCACAACGGGTACACAGATGAAGTTCTTGCTTGCCGCATCTACCAAGTGCATCGATCCACCACCAGCGAGAAAAAAACAATGCGTAAACCCAAGGTCTTTGAGCCAACCCATGAATTGGTCTGCGTACCGTGCCATGTGATTAATCTATCAATAGATTCTGGGATTCATAAGAGTTTGCAAAGTCCGAAAATGAATCAAATGCATGTAGGGCGCCGGCAGATTTCAAAGCTTGAGAATTGTGAAAGGAATTTGCGATTCCGATTGAGTCTATTCCGGCAGCTTTTGCGGCAATAATGTCCTCCACTCGGTCTCCCACCATGATGGCATTTGATGTTCCCAACTCTTCCATCGCCATTAATATGCAAGTGGGATCTGGTTTCGCAGGAAAGCCATCCGTTCCTTGTATCACATCAAATAGAGCACTTAATGGTGAGTTCTTTACAACTAACCTAGCAAGATAAGTCGGTTTGCTAGTTGCAATAGCTAGTTTGAGTCCCTTTGCGCGCAAGCCGGTTAGTAATTGTTCGACTCCCGGGAAGATAATGTTTTCTCTGATGATTTCCATTTCCAAGATTTTGCGAAAATGGATGATTAAAGAGTCTTTCTTGTGGTTATCGAGCGGCAGATCAGATAAGAAGCTTTGAATTGGGAGCCCAACCAACTCTTCGATTTTCTCGCTCGGCAACTCTTTGTAGCCAAAATCATTTCTAGCAAGGTTAATTGAAAAGCCAATTTGATCCACACTATCGACCAGAGTTCCATCGAGGTCGAATATCCAGGCACTTTTTTTCACGGATAATTATTTCTTGAACCTCTTGTGCTCACGATCTCATTGTACACACGAGGTGAATAAAATTGCGAAATAATAAAAAATCCCAAGCCGTATTAGAAGAAGAACGCCCTTTACTCACAAATACTCTCTAAAACTATTTTTAGTGTAATGACTTAGAAAAAATAGAGTTGAAGTTGATTACGCAAATAAATTAGCAATTCACTTGGAGTACCTAGTGATGATAATTAATCCAAGCAGTGACAAGAGAACTGTCCAAAAAAATTGAATGATCAATAAGTTTATTACGAGAACCTCAGAAACCTTTGGGACAAGAATAGAGCTCAGCAAAAGTGTTACTATCTGAAACAACAGATACTGAGGGCTTACTAAATTCTTTAGCGATTGTCTTTTTAATGTAATCCGATTATGACTTTGGAACGACCAAACTGCAGCGAAAGAGGTGGCGAGAATGGCTACTTGCAAATATTCTAAGTAACTATGTAGCGCCAGCCAAGTCAATGAAAAGAGTAAGTAACCGACCACAAAATTCATGATAGAGACTGCTATGAATTTAATGGACAGATTCTCACTAACTCTCATCTTCAAATTTAGTCGCTTTCTCAAAGAGTGCCATCAGTTCGCTCCGCAATCAAATACAAAGGTCGACCTTTGACTTCTTCGTAGATCAAAGCGATATATTGTGCGATAATTCCTATCGCAAACATAGTTAGTGAGAATCCGATCAAAACTACACCAAGAATCGTTCCGAAGCCCGCAAAAGGAACACCGCTGAATAGCCAAAACGAGGAGGCAATGATTGTGGCGACAACAGATATTGCACTCAAGATAAAACCCATGACTGCAATGAAAGTCAAAGGGGAAGATGTATGCGAAAGGATTGCACTTATAGCCCACCTAATTGTCTTTCTCAGAGGAATTTTTACATATTTTGAGTCACCTGCAAATCTAGGTGGTCGATCTATTTCAACAATTGCTGTGCGAAAACCTGTCCAAGCAATTAAACCACGTAAGAATCTGTTTCTCTCACGCATTTTTTGTGTAGCTTGGTAAGCGCTCCTGCTTAAAAGTCTAAAGTCACTAACACCTCGAGGGATCATGTTGTTTGTAACTTTGTTTGCAATTAAGTAGAAAGCATTTGCCAGATTTCTTCTTAAAAATGGGACTTCTTGCCGACTCACAATTTTTGCAACAACTTGTTCATAACCTTCCTCGTACCTACGCAAGAATTCATGGATAACCTCAGGAGGATCTTGGAGATCTGATGCCATGATAATTACAGCATCTGAATTAGCAATGTCAATCCCCATAGTGAATGCCGAATCCAAGGTAAATGTCTTAGACATCCTTACTCCAAGAACTTTGCCCGTATCTTCCGATAGTTGCTTTATCAAACTCCAAGTATTGTCGGTAGACCCATTGTCACAAAAGATAATTCGCCATTCATATGAAGAATGACTCTGCATTACAGTTAAAATACGTCCGTATAATTCGTAAATACAATCTTCCTCATTCAGTGCAGAAGTAATGATATCCAGTGTTTTGGTGTCCTGCAAAGCAGCCTCGATTCGATAGTTTGAGAAAGGATAGCGAGTAATATTGAATTCTATAAGCACCACATTGAAATCGAAAGTAGGTGTGGACCGATGACTCACGCTTACGCATTTGACCGGATATGTCCTATGCGCTCCATGTACAGTCAAGGTGTCTTCAAATATCAGTGGCATGCTATTGGGGCATCTAGTGAAAGGAAGAAATTAACCTAAGTCGGGAGTTAAGAATGTATAAGAGTATTTAGGAGAACTCAGCAATCGGTACAACCTCAGAAAATCACGAAAACTCATATTCGACTAGTGCAACTTTCTGTGAGACACCTCTAAACATGGAGTTCGAAGTCGAATCTGAACCACCCTTCCGGCATGATTTTCATGTTGATATGGGCTTACGCCAAAGCATTTACACTGACAGCGGAGTTTGATTACCTGTAAACTAGAAAAAATGAACTATAGTGTTAAGTGAGTTATTTTTAAATCTACCTACAAATTCAGATAGGAAAGCTAATTGGGTACGACTCTCGGATTCAATCAGTCCAAAGCAAAGGACTTGGCGGTTAGCCGTAGGCGTAGCGTCTTTGAATTCTTATTGATTATCATTTTGTCTATTCAATTTCTTTTTAACTCCAGAGTTGGTGATGACTGGCCAAATTCAAATACCCCAAGTTATATTGCGTGGCGATATGGGAAAATTACTCTAACGACACTTTGGAATGAAATGTCCTACTGGATCGCGGCGTGGGCTAATGGGCAGGGACGATTCTTTCCACTGGCAGTTATACAGACACAGCTGGTATTCACATTGTTTCGAACACAAACTGCCGTTCGAACTTTTTATGCTGTAGTGTTTATTGTATTTGCATTAATTTGGGTGAGCTTGATCCGGAGAATTTCTAAAAACCCTTTTACAGGTACATACTTTTTGATTGTTCTTTCATTCACAATCCAGTTTCGCCGAGATTTTGAACCACACATTGGGTTTGCGCAATTATTGATTTGGTCTTCTATCTGGCTGGCTCTAAGCGCGCATTCTCTCATAACCGCTCTTGAGGCTTCCTCGAATAAGTCAAAAGCTTTCTACTCAAGTTTGGCAGGAATACTTTTTTTTATGAGTGTTTGTCATTATGAGCTCACTTTCTTAATGCTCCCTATATTTCCCATAATTGCAGTGTTGAATTTGAGACTTAGAGGACAGACATCGCTTGGAGGTCTCCACGCAATTCGACTTATCCTTAGATTTCTGGTCCCTATATTGGCAGCAGCGTTCGCTTACTCAGCAATAGTTTTTGGATATTTGAGACCAAAAGCAAATCCTGACGGTGCATATGTGACGGGATTTGATTCACATAATTCTATTCGGGCTTTTGGAATTCAGTTTATTGCAGCTTTCCCTTCGATGGGTCATAAATTTTCTGAGACTTTCAAACTACCCACCAACTTAACATATGTGATCCTAGTAGGGTTAGCAACTTTTTGTTTCTATCTTGTTTTAAGGCAACTTATACGGCTTAAGCAAGCAATTAAAATTGAAGAATATCTAGACGAACAATCATCTCAGTTTAAATACTCTGTTTTGTTTTTGCTTGGATTATATTTTATTTGTGTGCCGTCTTTGATGATTTCACTTCAACCAGCATGGTGGAGCCGTTTAGAATTTGGAAGCACATATTTAGGTGTACTTTTTGGAGAAATAGGAATTGCAATAGCAGTTGCATCACTTCTGACAAGTGTTGATGAAAAAAGAAGATTGCGCTTGTCGTCCAATCAGAAAAAGAAAATGAAACACATTTATAGAGAGAGCGCTTTTGCGACCTCTACCATATTTAAAGCAATTGTAATTTTATTAGTTTTTACCACTCTCTTAAGTAACTTCAGAATGATTGAGGGAACAAAGAATCGTGACAATCTTTCTGCTTCGTGGGCTGCAATTACTGAAGAAAAAACTTTTTTCCAAGACTTAAACGATCGTGACTTTTTGTTCTCAACTACGTTTAATGATGCATATGAAATCAATGTTGCTAATATATACGAAAGAACTGGAATTAGACTCGGACAGGTATTTTACCCCCCATTTGTCTGGCCTGATTATCTAGAGTGTCAAAATTATGCTCTCTGCAAACTAAACAATGTGAGAGAAAAATCTGCTTCCACACTAGTAAATTATGCTAGAGGAAATTCTGGAGTTGCAAAGTTAACAAAAGAGAAAGGTTTTGAAGGAGACTGGCCTTCAATTTTATCAAAACCAGGCGCACTGAAAAATAGCTCTTTTTGGTACTTTAACATTTTTATGATCACAGAGACCACCGCTTTAGCGTATCTTGTCCCAATGGATGATGATTCGGAGAATGCACTGTCCACACCCAGCAAAGCTACCGTTTACACCATGATTCTGAAGGAAGCTCCCGTGATTACTCCTGCATTTATGGGCATTTGTCTCAAGCAAAGCGATCAATCAAACGAGGTATCAAAATTATTTGGGGGTGTGAAAATTCTGAAATGGAAATTTCCAAGTATTTACCGTGCACCGACTGGTAAACCCACACAATTGGAAGATAAGGTTGACATCAGGAGAATAGAAACAGGATCATGTTGATGATTAGAACTAAAGATTCAAAAACGAGTCCCTTGTGCTTCAGGAATTAAATAACAGATGAAAAACACGAAATTAGATTCTGTATCTGAATACCTAGCTCAATTTCTTGCTCATAAGAAAGTGAATAGTGTGTTTGAGTTATCGGGGGGGATGATTGCGTTTATTACGGATGCAATCTCAAAGGATGGGAAAATAGCCTTAATCAATGTGCGACATGAACAGGCAGCAGGTTTTGCTGCTGAAGGAGCTAGCAGGTCAACCGGGATACCTTCGGTTGCTCTTGCAACAAGTGGGCCCGGCGCAACCAACCTTGTTACAGCAGTTGGATCAGCATATTTTGACTCGACACCTGTCCTTTTTATTACGGGTCAGGTTCACCAATCTGAACTCCGGAAAGATGAAAATCAGAGACAGAACGGCTTTCAAGAGTTAGACATTGTCAGTATGGTTAAAGGCATAACAAAGTACGCCGTCCAAGTAAGCAGTGCAGAAAGTTTCAGAGATGTGCTACAAAATGCTTGGGCTATTGCTATTAGTGGTCGGCCTGGCCCTGTATTGATAGATATTCCTATCAACATTCAGCAAATGAATATCCAAGCCTTCAACTCGGCGGATTTCCCAAATGACTCCAAGGGAGTTAAATCAAAAAAACCTAGGGAATTAGATGCCGTAAAAGCTTGGCTGAATGCCAGCAAGAAACCATTAATACTTGTCGGAGGCGGGGTTAGACTTAATGGTTGCGTTTCACAGTTCAGAGAAATCGTAGATCGCCTTAAAATACCAGTTGTTCATTCGTTGATGGGCGTAGACGCACTCGCTAAAGATTCTCCTTTGAAAATTGGAATGATTGGTAGCTATGGGAACAGGTGGGCAAATAAGTCACTTGCTGCTAGCGATACGATCTTAGTTTTGGGCAGCAGACTAGATGTCCGCCAAACTGGGAATTCAATATCTGAGTTTTCATCGGGCAAGCGAATCATTCGTGTAGATATTGATCAATGTGAGTTAGATGGGCGAATTAGAGCCGACCTGAACATAAAAATGAGCCTGGCCGAGTTTCTGGATTGCCTTGAGCCAGATAGTTTGGATCTAGATACCGAATCTTTTTTAAGTACGATTAAAGCATGGAAGGAAGAGCATCCGGCGGACGGGGAGCAAGAACAGATATTCGAACTCAATCCAAACAGAGTGATGCATGAATTAGGCGAAGTTTTCGATGAAGTAAATGGTTATTTGGTTGATGTTGGGCAACATCAAATGTGGGCAGCACAATCCCTGCCGATTGGAGAAAACCAACGTTTTATAACTTCAGGTGGAATGGGTGCTATGGGTTTCTCGATTCCAGCTGCACTTGGATGTGCCGCATCAAATGGAGGCAAGTGGGTAGCGATCGCTGGCGATGGATGTGTTCAACTTTCATTACCGGAGCTACAGACACTAAAGCAATATGACTTATCTGTCGCTGTATGCGTAATCAATAATGATCAACTAGGAATGGTTGCACAATTCCAAGAAGAAAACATGGAGTCTAGATTCATCGCCACAAGGGATGGCTATAGTAATCCTGACTTCCTTGCCATATCAGAAGCTTTTGGAATTCCAGCAATCAGAGTGACAGGAAGTAAGGATTTAGTCAATCTAAAGAGCTTTATACAATCTTGGCGGAAAGGCCCGATCGTAATTGAAATTCAAATCTCACAGGATGCCAAGGCCCTACCGAAACTAACTAGAAATTCTGGATTAGCCGATCTTTAATTAAAAGTTAATTCTCTCGGTATCGAACACGGGTGGTTGAGGCCGGACTTGGGCATGTACGCTTAGCACATATTCGCCAATCAAGCCTAAGAAAAACAATTGAATTCCGCCAAAGATAAACAACGCGACGATTAATGTTGGAATCCCCTGAACTGTTTGCGAATTCAAAAAAATTGTTACAAACAACGACCACACTCCAGCAAGCAAGCCTAAGCCAGAGAGTATGAATCCAACAAGTAGTGCAATTCTTGCTGGGACGCGCGATGTACTTATCAACCCGTTAATGGCTTGATCTATTAGTGCCAAGGGATTAGATTTTGATTTGCCCTGTTTGCGTTTCACCCATGTGTAACTAACAGATTTTACGTTACTTGTTGATTGAGCTACTAATCCACGAATATAGGGATAGTGATCGTTAAGTGCAAGAATGTTGTCCGCTATCCTTCTGTCTATCAGCATGAACTCTCCAGAATTCATGGGTATATTCCCATCGGCAAAACGACGAATCAGCCGGTAATAGATACTTCTAAAGAATCTCAAAACCAATGATTCCTGTCTATTTTTTCTTTCACCAAAAACCACGTATACCCCCTTCAGCCATTCCCTGTAAAATACGGGAATCACTTCAGGAGGATCCTGTAAATCTGCAGGGAGCATGGGAATAATCGCCGCACCATTTGACTTGCTCATGCCACGATACATATTTCTAAATGGACCAATATTCCGACTGTTTTGTACAACCTTAATCCGTTTATCGAGAGACGCTAATTTTTTTAGCTCGTTAAGTGTATTGTCTGTTGATGCATTGTCAGAAAAAATATGTTCGTACTTGATATCCGGTAATTCTTTACTCATAATCTCTCGGACACTTGACGCACAAATTTCGACAGAGTCTTGCTCGTTGAAACAAGGTGTAATTATGGATAGATCTATTTTCACTTGGGTAGTCCCAAAAGCCACGGCGGTGGAGTTTGCAGGGCAAACTTGGTAAGATCTTGTTTTTCTCTCAAAGTGTCCATAGGTTGCCAGAAACCTTCATGTTGATAGGCCATAAGTTGTTTCATCTGCGTTAGTTTGGGTAGTGCTGTTAGTTCAAATGCGTCTTGATCGCTGGTGATAAACTCTGAAACTTCCGGTTCAAGTACGAAAAACCCACCATTAATCCAACCAGAATCCGCCTGGTTCTTTTCTCCAAAATGCGTTACTTCGGATTTTTCAACATGAAGATGCCCAAACCTGGCGGGTGGACGAACTGCTGTAACAGTGGCCAGCTTTCCGTGCGACTCATGGAATCTAATGAGCTCTTTTACAGGAACATTTGCTAAACCATCTCCATAAGTTGCGATTACTCTTTCACCTGGAAAAGCACGCATACATTGCGCAATTCTTCCCCCTGTTTGTGTGTTTAGCCCTGTTTCCAGTGCTGTAACCTTCCATGAATTAGAGCTGTTACTTTCAAGACGCGAAACAACTCTTTTGAAGGTATCAATAGTTATGTCACCATCCAACTCATTCAAGTCAAGCAACCATCTTTTAATGACGTCGCTTCTGTACCCCAGGGCAAGTACAAATTCATCAAAACCTTGCTGAGAAAATATATTCATTAAGTGCCAAAGAATTGGCTTTTCTCCAATTAATACCATTGGCTTTGGCTTATTTTCTGTTTCTTCAGAAATTCTAGTGCCTAAGCCACCAGCTAAAATAATTACCTTCATTTCGATTTCCCCAGCATCTTGTGCATCACTTCAATAACAAAATCTAACATCGGAATGGTTAATCCTGGCCAAACTCCTATCCAGAAAGTGTCATTCATCACGATGTCTGTATTCTGTAAATCCCCATAAACTCTGCGTGGAGTGTTTGCAAAAGCAGGCTGTCGCAATAAGTTTCCACCAAACAGCAAACGTGTACCAATTTTGTGTTCGTTGAGCTCTTGAACAATTTGATTTCTAGTCTTAGGAGATGATTGCTTTACTGTTAAGGCAAAACCAAACCAAGAGGGATTGCTACCATCTGTCGCTCGAGGTAAGATTAAAAACTCAGAAAGATCTTCAAGTCCAGTCCTTAAATGTGCCCAGTTACGGCGTCGTAAATTTGTAAATTCATCTAGTCGATCCAACTGAGCTAGACCAATCGCAGCTTGAATATCTCCAGACTTTAAGTTATAGCCAAGGTGTGAATATGTATATTTATGGTCATAGCCTTCAGGTAAGCCGCCAAGTTTCCAGGCATATCTTTTTAGGCAAGTATCATCATGTCCTGGTGCGCACCAGCAATCACGTCCCCAATCTCGAAAGGATTCAACAAGTCTCTTGTGGGCAACTTTCTTTATCAGCACCGCCCCACCTTCGCCTGTTGTGATGTGATGAGCGGGATAAAAGCTAAATGTAGAGAGGTCGCCAAAACTTCCTAACGGGCGATCTTTATAAGTTCCCCCAAGTGCATCGCAACTGTCTTCAATTACCCAAAGTTTGTGCTTTTTTGCCAAACTCTCAACTAAATCTAGATTGAATGGGTTACCTAAAGTATGAGCCATCATTATTGCCTTGGTATTCGGTCCGATAGCTTTCTCTAAACTCTCTTCATTTGCAACGTAGGTTTCAAGATCTATATCTACATATACAGGCACTAGGTTGTTTTGTAATATCGGTGTTACCGTTGTTGGAAAACCAGCAGCAACTGTCAGAACTTCATCACCAGGTTTTAATGCTTGCTGGCCCAGAGATGGACTTGTTAATGTGGTTAGAGCCAATAAATTGGCTGAAGACCCCGAATTGACCATAAATGCATCCCGCATACCAACAGTCTTAGCAAAACGAGATTCAAATTCTTCTGAGTAGGGTCCAGCAGTCAGCCAGAAATCCAAACTGGCTTTGACGGCCGCGGTCAGTTCAGGGGCACCAAAAACCTTTCCCGTAACTGGAATTACAGATTCCCCCGGAGCAAATTGTTTGTCCGGATGCTTCTCAGCCATCGAGGACAAAACTAATTCGTGGATTTGCTGCTTATTCAATGCGCTCAATTGAAGACTTCTTCCCGCGCCGGAGAGCGCAATTTATCCATTTCGACAGGAGTAAAGACTACTGTTTAACCATGCAATTGTTACAGAATAAGCTTCAAAGTGCCCTCAATGGGCCGATTTTAGTAACGGGACACACAGGGTTCAAGGGCACTTGGCTGACTCTTTTGTTGGAAAGAATGGGCATTGAAGTCGTAGGCTATTCACTGCAGCCGCTTGAAGATTCCCTTTATTTGCGAGCAAATCGGTCCGGACTAATTGGAGAAGAATTCGGAGACATTCGAAACATAACTCAATTCAAAAGTTTTCTAAAGAAACATAAGCCAACTGCATTAATTCACCTCGCCGCCCAACCTTTAGTCCTTGAATCCTACAAGAATCCCCTAGACACATTTGAGACGAATGTTATCGGAACCGCAAATGTAATTGCTGCCGCCTTCGAAGAGTCATCGGTAAGAACAATCGTCGCTGCAACCACGGATAAAGTCTATAGGAACGACAATTTGGGAGTTCGTTTTGTGGAGACTGATCCTCTAAGCGGTAAGGATCCTTACAGCGCTAGCAAAGTTGGATCTGAGGCTGTAATAGCTGCTTGGCAGAATTTATCCAAAATTTCTGGCGGGCCTAAATTGGCGGCAGTGCGGGCAGGTAATGTAATTGGTGGAGGCGACTTTGCCAAAGACAGAATCTTGCCAGATTTAATCAGGGGCTTTTCAACGGGCGAAGGTATTGAGGTGAGAAACCCCGAAAGTACACGACCATGGCAACATGTTTTAGACCCACTTCATGGATATCTTCTTACATTGCAAAATCTTCTTGAAGGTGGCTCAATCGATTCGCTTAACTTTGGTCCTGCCGATGAGAGTTTAAGTGTAAGAGAAGTTGTCAATACATCCATGCGTGAATGGCCAAACTACAATTCGAATTTGGTTACGTTTCACAATAGCTCAAGTGAAGCCGAATCAAGGAGTCTAGAACTAGATTCATCTAAAGCTAGAACAATTCTAGGTTGGAAAGATTGCTGGACACAACATGAAGCAGTCATCTCGACAAACAATTGGTGGCAGAAAGTGCTATTTTCAAGCAGTAATGCTGAGGAATCTTGCAAATCCGATTTAGAGTACCTATTTAAGATGGCAAAATAGTGTCGCAAAATGAAATCTGAACTTCGCAAGGTCTTCTCAAGCTATTATTTTTCGAAACACCCGGCCCTGAAACTTCTACTGTTATTGGGGACAGTATCCTTTAGTTTATTCCTCAGCTTATGGGCATTTAAAGAGAGCCCAAGAGCATTATTTTCCAACACCATTCCATTAAATGGCGATGGAGCATTGATTGGATTGTTTCTCAAAGTCGCAATAAACAACTCATACTCTTCAATACTGCAATCTGAAATCACAACTACAAGTTTAGGTTGGCCAGGGAATTTAGATTTTTCAGATTTTCCAGTAGGGCAGTTGGGTGAATTACTTGTAATAAAATTGTTTAGTCAGGTTTCAGGTATCACCGAACCCGGAATTCTCATTCACATTTTCTCAATTTTGAAAGTGATTCCTATATCTATTGCTGTAATACTGCTTGGACAGACAATTAAACTTAATCCACTCATTACAAGTGGTATCGCAATTGCATATTCAATCTCAACATATAATCTAATCAGATCAGAGGGGCATTTTTTTCTCGGGCTTACTTGGCCGATACCACTCGGGCTTGCAGCTGTATTCTTGGCTTATAGAATGTCACAGAATCCGCAAATAGAAAGAAATAGGACTCCGACAAAGTTACTAAAGATATTCATATTTATACTTCCCGTTGCAGTAGGTACTTTCTATTACGCGTTTTTCATTTGCCTTTTAGCGCTCTCAGTATTTTTAATTCTTGGGATAAAGCATTTCACCGAAGAACTACCTACCAGCAATCATTGGGATCTACGCAAAAAATTCTACGAACTTATCTCCCGACTTTCCGGTTTTATTCTGATTGGTGCAACTATTTTGTTTGGAGTGCTTTTTCAACTAGGTCTCCTCTTCAATCAAGGCGAGAAAATTGCACTTACGGGTTTAGCTGATCGGAGCCCAATCGAGTCTGTAATTTATGGCGGAACTTTTGAAGGATACTTTTTTGATTCCTCTCAACTGATACTCAATCTATTAAAAAGACAAGACCTACTGAATTTTGCCGCAACCAGAGTTTCATGGGAAGGCGCTCAATTAGGAGCTTTTGCCGGCTTTGCAACGTATACATTTTTGTTGCTCTGCTTCTATTTCCTAATTAAGCCAAAAATCGCGAACGTGTTTGTTGTCAAGATAAGCAATAGAAGCGAGCTACCAGCGAATCTTTGGCTAGCAGCTATTTTGCTATTTGTTTCACTTTCACTTTATTTTGTCGGACCCCTGAACTTTGGAATATCCAGAGTTTTCCCCGAAATAAGGGCCTGGGGGCGAATGAGCAGTGTATTGAATTTAGTTATCTTAATAACTGTCGCACTGACAATTGAAATATATGTAAGGAAAATCGGAGTTAAGGCATTAGTTTTAATTCTTATTTTGGCCATTCCCATCACTGAAGCTTATTTCTTTCGTTCTTACAGACCTAACAGTGCCTTTGCATCCAATATTGCGAATTCAACGAATGCTCAAAGAGAAGAATCACTTAATCAACTAAGAACGATTTATAAGAAGGATTGCCCACTATTCTTGGCACCTGTTTACCCCTTTCCTGAATACGAAAGATCGGATGACAATAATTTTGATTACTCTCAGTTAGCATTGCCTTTGGCTGACGTTGGTTATTTTCGATGGTCAGCAGGATCCATTAAAAGCACAGGAAATTCGAGGGCTTGGCAGAATCTTGCTTCTGTCCAACCTAATTTCGTTCGAACTAGTATTCAATACCAATTAGATTACGCCCGCGCACTTGGTGCTTGCGGGTCTGTTGCTGATATCTCACTTTTCATTCCGAGCGAAAGAAAAGAGTTATCAAAAATTCTAGATCTATCCGAGAAGTCATGTGTGAAATGGCTACCTGGCGAGGAATTTGAAGGACGCTCTAGATTCGTATCCATTAGGTTTAGTGGTGATGATTGCAGAATAAATATTGATGATTCCCTTAAGAATTTTGCAAAAAGCAATCTTCAAAGTGACACAATTTGGCAAGTCGACCAACCTTACGGTTTAAATTACAGTAATGAATGGCAAATGTTTAGTAACTCAACCGCCATTAATTTCAGGCTTGTAACCTCAGATAATTCTGACAATAAAGGCGTTGGTATCCATCTAAAGGTGATTTGGTTGACCGGCTCTGTGAAAACTTCGTCCTTAAACTTGTGTTTAAGGGCTCAGAATTCTGACAATAAAGAGTGCCAAGTTGTAACTTTGGATTCAAAAGGTCAAGCGAGAATACCAATCAACTCAAAGTATTTAACCGATACAATTACAAAACTTGAGCTTTCACTTTCGCCAGAATCATACAATTCAATCAGTCAGTGGGGTTTTATCATCGTTCAGGATGAATAAATGCTCTGGTCTACAAATTCTTTGACTCGATGATTAAATCATTTTCAACCATCAGTGTAACTAATTCGCTAAAACTTGTAGTTGGCTCCCACTTCAACACTTCCTTGGCCTTTGTAGCGTCGCCAACGAGTAAATCAACTTCCGAAGGTCTTTTCATATCTTGGTCGTAATCAACGTATTTTTCAACATTAGGCTCGAGTCCTGCTGCTTCCAATGCAGCAGCAACAAAATCTCTGACAGATCTGGTGACGCCTGTGGCAATCACAAAGTCATCAGCAACTTTCTCTTGAGTCATTTTCCACATTGCTTGGACATAATCACCTGCATATCCCCAATCGCGGCGAGGAGATAGATCCCCTAAAGAAAATCGAGCTTGCAACCCAAGTTTTATCCGAGCTATGTTAGAAGTAATTTTTCTTGTTACGAATTCATGACCCCTGTATTCCCCCTCGTGATTGAACAAGATGCCACTTGAAATATGCATATCATATGCCTCGCGATAATTAACGCATGTGTAGTGAGCAAAAGTTTTTGCGACACCGTATGGTGATCGTGGATGAAATGGTGTTAGCTCTGTTTGAGGGGTTTCGCGTACTTTCCCAAACATCTCTGACGAAGATGCTTGATAGAAACGAATATTCTTTTCGCCTCCAACTTTTCGAACCGCCTCGAGCAGCCGTAACGCACCTAATCCAGTAACATTCGCTGTAAGTTCTGGCTGTTTGAAACTTAAACCTACAAAACTGATTGCACCGAGATTGTAAATTTCATCCGGCTGGATATCATGAATAATCTGTAGAAGACTTGAAAAATCGGTCAGATCTCCTTGAATCAATTTCACATCTGGAAAGAGTCTTGAAAAACTTTCTTCCCTCGAATTTCGCTGGCCATTTACCAATCCAGCGACCTTGTAGCCTTTGCTTAACAAGAATTTAGTTAGGTGATGACCGTCTTGACCAGTTATTCCTGTAATTAATGCTGTTGGCATGGACGTCTCCCTCTAGATTTTAGTTGCGTGACGATAAAGATACTAGAATTATGGGAAGTTGAGAGCCAATCAACTAGTAAATCTGTTTAAATTGACTCTCGGGAGGAATGAAACATTGAAGATTCTCTACGAAATAACCTATGCAACTCGAGGCCAAAGTGGAATTCCAAGAGACGCAAAAACCCTCGGCCAAGTTCTAATTAATAGTGAGAACGTCCAATCTGATTTTCTTCTAAACCCGCGGAGTTACACTAAGAAAACTAGAACTTCGAATCAAGCCTCCCAATGGGTATCTAATGAATTAGGTGACGCCCTCCGGCGGGAGCCTGGGAGAAGCGCAATACCCTCAGTTTTTATCTCAGCTCTGATTTTCTTTCAGTCGCTTTCATTCCGTAGGACAATAACCAAGTTATCACTTGATTCCATGCAAGCAAAAAATGTCTTTAATTTCTTAAAGTTAAAAGTAGGAGAAAACGATAATAACGAAACTAGAGTCTATCTTTTGTCGCTTAGTTATCTTGCGCGTTTTGCACGACCAAGTTTCATGCGGCCATTTAAGATTAAAACAGCAGAACACGATTTTTTTATTCAGCAACAAGTAGATCCGATTCAAGTGAGCAGACAAACTAAACATATAGTTAGATTGCACGACTTCCTGCCAATTTCACATCCACAGTTTTTTGACCAAAACGGAGTAAAAGTATTTTCCAAATCACTACGTCTAATGCTCAAAGGTAATAATAAAACTTGGGTTATGGATTCTCAACAAACCGCTGAAGATTTCAAGGCATACTTTGGAAAAAATTTAGACGTGTATGCCATCCCCTGTGTAGTCGGAGTCAACTTACGAAGTATCACAAAAAGTCATATGCGCAAGAATCAAATATGCCTGGTTAATACTATTGAACCGCGTAAGCGAGTGAGTTTGGCTATTGCTGGTTTTAGAGAAGCCAAAACAAAAGGGCTGATCTCTCAAGATTGGGAACTTGTAATTGTTGGTAATGAAGGATGGCAAGAAAAATCGCTAGTTGAAAACCTGAAGAAGCAACTATTCGGAAAGGACATACATTTTCTAGAAGGTGCTCCTGACTTTACGTTAGAAAAAGTTTATTCGGAGAGCAAGATTGTACTTTCTACGAGCATGGCAGAGGGTTTTGGATTACCACCTTTGGAGGGAATGGCTCATGGGTGCCTGCCAGTGATTAGTGATATCCCACAACACCGCGAGACAGTCAAGGAACTTGGTCACTATTTTTCTGGGGACGAGCCTTTACTTGTTGCGAATGCGTTATCAGCCGCTGCACTTTCTTTGAATCTCGGAACTGAAGAAATCCATAATCAGTTACAGCGATATGTTTTCGAGAATTTTTCTGAAGATGCAATTGGCCGAAAGTGGAACGACTTATTCAAACTATTAATTCAGGGGTAATTCAATTTCTAATTTCGGTACACAAAAAAACGAAGAGAGATGTAATTAGATGGAAGAATTACACACATAGAAAACGATTTTGCCAAAAATGGATCAAGACCATATTGAATAAGTGCATTAAGAAAGATAGTACCTACCATCCATAAAAAGAATAGATTAAGGAAGTACCGCAAAATCGTTTTATGATGCTGCACCTCTGATTTAAAAGTCCAGAAGTAACGCATTAAGTAATTGAAAATAGCCGAACAGCTGGCAGGGAGGAAATTGACTAGAAAAATAGACTCAATCTCATTTAGGGCAATACCAAAAACAAGGAAGTCAATCCACAAACTTGATGCTCCTACGATGAATCATTTCTTGAAATTGCTTGGGAACTTTTTTATACTCAAGGCACCATCCAAATTCAAGATCGCGAATTTCAAGTGGCTTGGGCCGGGATCGAACCGGCGACCTAACGATTTTCAGTCGTTCGCTCGTACCAACTGAGCTACCAAGCCAAACAAGGTTCTGATATCGGCCTTTAAAAAGTACGACACCAAAACC
>Ga0214917_10002158_pt1 | contig 24440 bp, 15 predicted proteins | sample LL_1208_BB_MetaG_FD_177983 | JGI IMG/M metagenome (GOLD analysis project Ga0214917, IMG submission 177983) | Freshwater microbial communities from Lake Lanier, Atlanta, Georgia, United States - LL_1208_BB | ecosystem: Environmental > Aquatic > Freshwater > Lake | place: USA: Georgia | collected...
ACAACTAATCAAAATAGTAATACATTAAGTGGCAATTATGCTGTTAAAGATTTTAATATATATTTAACTAATCAGCCCGAAGAAGAGCTATTATTTGAGACTCAATATACAACAAGACCAAAAACTGTTCAGACTGCCACAGGACTAGCTATAGAATCTATTACTTATCCATGTATATTCCTTAAAAATAATGGTGGCACAAATGAGCCTTTTGCTCTTGGAGGTATGGATAATACAATAATGGAGGTTAGGGCGGTTGTATTAGCTGATAATATGTTCAATTTAGATGCAGCTTGTTCTATATTAAAAGATACTGCCAGAAGATATGTCCCATTAATCAAAAATCCACCATTTAACAATTTTGGGGCATTAAATAGTGGCTATTTTAACTATAATAGCTTAACTTCTGGTATCAGTTTATCAAATGACGCTTTTTATATTATGGAAGTAAATATTAGTAAAATATTTGCTAATTTTAACCCAAGGAATACCCAAGTATTTCCTGCATTTGTTGATTTTACGATATCTAATATTAGATATCCAAGGTGTTAAAAAACAACTTCTCTTGATATAAAAATAACTGTAATAATAGAAAAGATTTCTAAAGGAGAAATAAAATTATGCCAAGAAAAAGAGTAATTTATCAAAGTGAAGCCCTTTTCGTAGGGCCAACAGGTTCTAACAGCCTAACACAATTAAGTCGAGTTCAAACTGCAAACTATGGATTTGACATTACAAGACAAGATGTTAACCAATATGGTCAACTTGCTGCTATTGATCGTGTTATTGTAGAACAACCAACAGTTAATTTAGATTTTAGTTATTATGCAAATTCTGGACAAAATGAACAAGCTTTAGGTTTTGCCTTAAGTTCAACTCAAGGTGCTCTAGCTAGTATTCTTTCCGGTGGAAGAGACATTAATAATTATTATATTCTAGTTTCACCAGAAGGCACAGATGCAAATATTGATACACTAACTGCAACTGGAAATGGTAAAGTTATTGGTATTGGTAACGCTGGTTTAACTTCTTATTCTATTGAAGCTGCTGTAGGAGGATTCCCAACAGTATCAGTTAATGCTGAAGGTCTAAATATGAAATTTTATAATTCTGGACAAAATCAATATACACCAGACGTAAATCCAGAGTTTGGAACAGCTAATAGTTCTACAACATTTAGTATACCACTTCCAAATACTGGAGATGGATTTACAGCTTTACGCCCCGGCGATATTACTATATCAGTTTCTGGATTAGGCGTAAATGCAAGCGATCTCAAAATCCAAAGTTTCACACTCAGTACAGATATTGGAAGAGATCCAATTCAAAAACTCGGAAGTAAATTTGCATTCTCCAGAGAAATTACATTCCCAGTAACAGTTACTGCAAGTTTCGAAGCAATAATCGGTGATATTGCTGGAAGTGATAATTTAGGAAATGCTCTTACTGATATTGTTTGCGATGATAGTAAAAGCTATGATCTAACATTTAATCTTGGCGTACCAAGTGCAAATTGCGATAATAGTTATACTCCATATGCACTAAAATATACTCTTAAAGGAGCTAAACTTGATTCACAATCATTTAGTTCCTCAATCGGTGATAATAAATCTGTAACAATGGACTTTAGCGCTCAAATCGGTGGTCCAAATGATACAAAGAAAGGTCTATTCATAGAAACTAATAAATCATCATAATATATAATTTAAAATTATATTAGCTAGAAACCCCGCTTCAAGCGGGGTTTTTAGTGTAAAGATACTTAAGGAAAAAGGTGGATTATTAGGCGTATGGAAACAGATCCTAAATTAAAGGAATTTCTAGTATTCCAAATACATAGGAATATTACATCTTTGTATAAACGATATCTTAATTTAATCGAAGATATTCAAGAAGAGCACATTAATATGCTCAATAAACTTAATTCTAAAGTAGATCAAGAAACATTAAAAAATGTTGATTATTTTGATGATAATAAATATAATTACTTAAGGAAAAAGGTATTAGATCTTGGTAATGAAACGGTTAGAGAAATAACCAAAAATCTAGATCTTTTGAATATGGAAATAAAAAAATGAAAAACAAAGTATTATTTAATTATCCTATAGAAGAAGTTTTATCAACAACATTATCTCTTCAGACTATCCAAAGAACTTTAGAAAAAGAATTTAAGATTAGATACTTTGATTTTAATTCTTTTATTCAAAATAAATCCCTACAAAATATTAAAAGTTGGGATAAAGAAAAACAAAATAAATTTATTAAAACTATTGGTGGCGTTAAAAATTTTAACAAAACCAAAGATTTTCTAAAATCTAAAAACTTACTATAAGGAGTAAAAATATGAAATGGCTATATGAATTTGCAGTAAATAATGAAAAAGAAATGGAACAAGTCGAAACTTCCAAAGACGAACAAGGTAATGAAGTTAAAACAACTAAAAAAGTAAAAAAAGTTGTACCTGTAAAATTTAAGATTTTAAAACCAACAAGAAGAATGTTTGATGATGCTGAATTATTTTATGGCGTTAAACTTTCAGAAGGCATTAAAGCTGGTCTTTTAACTAAAGCGCTTCTTGCAAAAAGATATCAAAATGATGGCGGTTCTATGAGTGAGCCAGAAAAAGAAAAATATACAAATCTTTATATTGATCTTTATAATAAAGAAACTGAATTTCAAAAAGTTTCTCTTAATTTAGAAGGTTTTTCTCCAGAAGAGAAAACTAGAAGGGTTTCTCAATTAATAATTGAACTAACAGAAATACGTCAAAAATTACAAGAAGTTGAATTATCTCAAATATCTTTATTTGATCAAACAGCTGAAAATAGAGCAAGAAATCAATGTATTATGTGGTGGGTTTTAAATTTAGCTTATACATTAGACGGAAAAGACGAACCTTCTCCTTTATTTCCCGGTAAGACATACGAAGAGAGAATAAGCGAGTATGACTCTTTAGAAGAACAAGAATCTTTATTTTGGAATGAAGTATTAAAGAAATTTGCTTATTTTGTAAGTTTTTGGTACATGGGCAAAATCGCAAGCCAAGAAGATTTTGAAAAAGCTGAAAAATATTATATTCCTGTACAAGAAAATATAGATAAATCTGAAAATGATAAAAAAGAAAGCACTCCAAATACTTCTGAAAATAAACAAAATCAAGAAGTAAAAACAGAAGAACTAAAAGCAGAAGTAGCAAAAACAGAAGAAGTAAGTGACAGCAAATAATGAGTATAGATTTTTAAGAAAACTATATAAAGATATTATATTAGGATATTCTTATGTAGCTTCAGAAAAAATATACATCAAACATCCGACAGAATTAGAATTAGGCTCAATAGAAGATTTATACATTCAGTATTTTAATGAGGCAAAGATAAATGGCTTGCCCGATGAAAATGATAAAATAAAAGAACTTTGTGAGGCTGAAATATGGTCTTATGAAAAAGAAAAGGTTATATCTTTTAATAAAAAACAAATATCAAATTTAAACGAAACACTTAAAAAGATTTTTATATCTAGTCAGGTTAAAAGTATTAAAAATCAGATTGCAAATATTGAAAAAGAATTAAATTCAATATTAATAGAAAAAGACGAATTATTAGGAATGACAGCAGAAAAATATGCTTCAAAAAGATCAAATGAGATGATTATTTATAAATCTATATTTAAAGATAAAGATTTAGAAGAATCTTTTTTTTCAGAAGAATCTTTTGAAGAAATAGACGCAAGAGAGTTAGGAAAATATATATTAATATATAATACTGTCACAAATAATTTTGGTACTAAATATATTAAAAAAATTGCTGCATTACCATTTTTTTTAAATTTGTTTTTTTTAACAGAGAGTAATACTTATGAATTTTATGGCAAACCTATTATAAAATTATCTACTTATCAACAAGAATTAGTATCATATGGAATATCACATAAAAATGTGTTAATCAAAGGCGTTTCGCCAAGAGAGGAATATTATGATAATCTTGATGATCTTGTGGCTTGGTATGATTTAAATAAAAATATTGGGAGTGCTTCAGACGTTAAATATAAAGCTAAAAATGTAGATGGAGCTACATATGTTGGCGCATCTAAAGAGGAAATTAAACTTATTAATAAATTTGATGAAAAAGATGAGATTATTGATATATCTAAAGAAGCTGATAAGAAGGGTGGAGAATTAAGTATGCAAGATATAATAAAATTACATGGATTATGATAAAAATATCATAAATATCGTGTAATATTTATTAGTATGGCACAAGGTAATAGGTTAGAAGTAGATGTAGTAGCAAATATTAGGCAGGCTCAAAAACAAATTGAAGCCCTAACCTCAAGGCCATATACTCTAAATTTAAATACCAAAGGCAGAGGATTTGATGCCCCTTTAGGTAAAATTAAAGGCCAGTTAGGTGAATTTGAAAAATCATTAGAAGCATCTAACGCTCGTGTTTTAGCATTCGGAGCATCTGCAGGTGCAATCTACGCAGTAAATACTGCCTTTAGAGAAACAGTTAAAGCTACAATTGAAGTAGAAAAAGCGCTTCAAGATATTAACGTTATATTAAATCTTAGTGATAAAAGTCTCGGTCAATTTGGAAAAGGTTTATTTGATATTGCAAAAAGTACAGGAAATTCATTTGCTACAGTAGCAACAGCCGCAACAGAACTTTCACGTCAAGGTCTAGGCGTAGCGGACACTTTAAAAAGAACTCAAGATGCACTTATCTTGACTCGTCTTTCCGGTTTAAGTGCGGCAGATTCTGTTGAAGCTATTACCGCTTCACTTAATAGTTTTCAAAAAGTGGCTTTAACTTCTACTGATATTATCAATAAATTAGCCGCAGTTGATGCTAGTTTCGCTGTTAGTTCAGCGGATCTTGCAGAAGCAGTTAAACGAGTAGGAAGTTCTGCTGAAGATGCAGGCGTAAGTTTTGATGAGCTTATAGCAATTGTAACATCTGCACAACAAATTACTGCTAGAGGTGGCGCAGTTATTGGAAATTCTTTTAAGACAATTTTTACAAGACTACAAAGAACAGATACGTTAGATGCACTAGAACAATTAGGAATACAAACAAAAACTACAGAAGGAAATATACGTCCATTAATTCAAATCTTAGGTGATTTATCTAAAAAATACGATACATTAAATGGTGTACAAAGAGCCGCTATTGCAGAACAGGTTGGTGGAGTTTTCCAAATTAATATTTTAAAAGCTGCTTTGGGAGATTTAAGTAAAGAATATTCTATTTTTTCTAATGCATTAAAAATTTCTAGTGGAGCAACTGACGAAGCTATTAGAAGAAATGAAGAATTAAATACCACTCTTGCATCTTTATTAAATAAAACAATTGCAAATTTAACAGCTGCTGGAGCAAAAATTGGAGAGCTAAGTTTAGCTCCAGCTATAAAAAAAGTTTTAACTGGAGCAAATTCTATTTTAGAATCTTTTACTGATGGCGATAGCCAAGATATCGGTAATAGAATTGGAGAGGGATTATTAAAAGGACTTGGTAACTTCTTATCTGGTCCGGGTCTTATTCTTGGAACAAAATTATTGCTTGGTATTTTTCAAAGATTAACTATATATGCATCAGATGCATTAAAAAGTTTATCTGGTTTAAATACAAAAGGCGCAGAACAAGCTCAAATTCAGCAACAAATATTTACTATATTACAGAAAAATCCACAAATTATTGCTCAAATTAATAGTGGACAAACTACACTAAAAAGTCTACAAGAATCAATTTTAACTACAATTCAAGCTCAAACTCTTGCTATGCAGCAGCAAGTGACTTTATCAAAAAGTCTTGCAGCTTCACTTTCTTCTGCAGGAGTATCAATTTCAAAAGCATCCCTGACTACTGGTCGTTTAACAACTAAAGCTGATGGATTTGTTCCTAATCTATTTGATCAAGAAGAATCTAATGCTCGTAGAATGGGTGCGGTTAATCCAAAAGCTCAAATGTCAGCAGGAACAATTGGCGGCAAAAAATTCATTAAAAATAATAAAGAAGTAGAAATTGTTGGAATGGGAAGAAATGGAGACTCTGCGGTTATTCCAACTTATGGTTCTATAGGAGATAAGAGACAAAAAGAACTTTTTGAGAAAATGCAATTTTTAGGATTTGTACCAAATTTTGCCGCTAAAAAAGCACCAAGATCTCCTACGTTAGGAGGTCAAAGTATAGGAATTGAGGCTCAAAAACAAAAGGTACAAAATATAGATGAATATTTAAATTCATATCCAAGAAAACTTTCTGAAGAAGAAAAAACTGCAGCAAGAATAGCATTTGCGGATAAGAAAATATCGTCAAAACAGTCATATATTCCAATTGATGCGTCAAGTGTAGGGGTTATTGCCTCACAAGGAACTAATAATAAAGTAAATATTAAATATCCAAAAGATTTAGCTGGAGAGCCATTGAAATTAGAATTTGTTGGAGTTGATAATATTATTCCACAGAGACTAGATAAAGGAGATTTTCCTAGTTTTGATAAGTTAATACAAGAACATATTGCTCCAGCAATTAAAAGCATGGCGAGTGAGCTAATTGGTCCTCAACGAAAGAAAGGTTTTCCAGATAATACAACAATTTTTCAAAAAATGGAATCAGATAAATCTGCTTATCCACAACTTTCTGGACGTATTTTTGAATCAGTTATCTCTACAGCTATTTATACAGCTTTGGGTAAATCTGCAGCAGGTGCAGATCAAGATATTACTGGAAATGCCACTTGGGATTACGTACCTAGTGATTTTTTTGGTGCAATAGAAAAAACAAGATTAACAAGCGCACTATTTGGAACTGGAGCTCGTACTTTATCTAAAAAAGCATTTATAGATTCAAAAAGAAGTCCAGCAGGAGGACAAAGAAGTGCGACAAATGAATCATTAAAAAAGAAATTTTTTAACACAAATTTTTTCAAAGCCCAAATTGCTCATCAAGTTAGTGCAGCACAAAAAGCTTCGCAAGCTTCTGGTTTTATTCCTAACTTTGCACCAATTAAATTTCCTTCAGCAGGGCTTTCACCAGCACGAGCATATGGCGCACAAGCAACTGGGCAAATAGATTTCAGAAGAAAAGAATATTCAAATTTTGTTTTAGATCCAGTTCTTGGCCAAAAAAGAATAGATAAAATATATGGGAGAAATCCAACAAGAGAACAAAGATTAAAAAGAATAGAAAAATCTAGGGTAAATCGTGAAGCTTTCCGTCTAATACAAGGACTTCCAATTTCACCAAATGTATTAGATACATTAAATTTTTATAAAAATAAAAAATCTTATCAATATGATAGTACAGGTAAGATGCAAATTTATAAAAGTTCAAATGGAGATATAGATCTTCATGAAGTTCGTTCTCATGAATATTCTGGAGGTGAATCAAATGCAATTTCTATAGAAAATGGAAAATTAGTGTTAGAAGATTATAATCCTTCTTCAGATAAAGGGTTATCTTTTAATCCAGAATTTAAAAATCTTATCTCTAAAGCAGGATCTGCTTTAGGAATGGGAACAATTTCTAGATCTCAATTAACAAAACAATTAAACACAAGCAATATTGCTAAAATTAAAGATAATCCTTTATATCAAGCTAAAGGTTTTATTCCTAACTTTGCAGTATTTAATCCAAATAAACATATTCAGCAAGGAGGTTTTGTTGGGAGATCAAATAAATCAACTGCTGAAGGTTTATCAAGCTTAATATCTTTAATGGGAATTAATTATTCTGGTCCTATAACTAAACAAAATTTAACTCAATTATTTTCTTCTAAAGAAAATAAGAAAAAACTTTATGAATTTTTAAAAAAGCAACCAATTTTAATTAAACAATATCCAGAATTATATTCTGAAGTAAAAGATGGAAATCATAGATTTGAATTAGCTCAATTAGCTGGAATTAAAAATATACCAGCAGAATACTTAGCAAAAGGTTTTATTCCTAATTTCGCTTCTATTAAAGACGCAATGGAAACAGAGAAGAGAATGGGTGGAAATCCTGCTCTTGATTTTCAAGAAAGTATTGGTTTATATGTAAGAGACAAAAATACTCAACCAAATTTTGCAGCAGTTAAAAGAGATCATCCAGAAGGCATGGGTCAAGCAATTAAAAATTCACAAAAAGCGCAAGAATCTCTTGCTCGCGGATTTATACCTAATTTTGCAGCTGGAGCAGGAGCGGTTGGAGTGGGTGGAGGTGGAAGTAGTGTAGACGGAGTCTTTAAAAAATTACTTAATGATGAAAAAATTCCAGAGGCATTAAAGAAAATGAAAGGAAATATTTTTGGCGTAACTATTGCACTATCAACTTTATCTGGAGTAATAGAAACTGCAGGTGGTGAAAATGAAAATAAGTTTGCTAAAATAGGATCAGAAGCAATAAAAGCAGCTAGTACATTTGCAAGTATATCTTCTGTTATACCCGGACCATTAGGTTTAGTCGCAGGAGGTTTAGTAGCTGGATATCAAGCATTTGAAGGTATATCAAAAATTATGAGAGATCAAACAGGGCCTTTAAAAAAATCTCTTGAAAAATTGACAGAGCAAGCAAATAAAAATCAAGAAGCTGGTCAAAAATACGCAACTGCCTTCCAAAAATTAGAAGAAGCATATAAAGATACTGAGAGTAACCCTAAAGAGGTTGCAAAAAGAATTATGGCTGCTCAAAAAGATATGGCAACTGCCGCGGCGCAGTTAGGTCCCGCTTTTGTAGAACAGTTAAAGGCTACAAAAAATTTAACAGAAGTTCAGGAAATTCTCGCAAAAGGTTATGAGGAAGATAGATTAAGAAAAGAGCAAGAAGCATCGGCTTTATCTATATCACAAAGAATAGCAGACAAAGATACGGATGAACGTTATACCTATGCAGAAAGTAAAGAACAAATAGCGGGTATTTTTAGAGGAATATCAGAAGAAAAACAATCAAAATTTAAAGAGAGAGTTAAAGCTGGCGATATTTCTGCATTACGAACAGATGAAAATTATAAATTATTAAGCGGAACGAAAAAAGATATACTTGATATGTTTAAAGAATTAGGTGCAAGTTCAAAAGAATTATATGAATTATCAAGATTAGACATCGTACCTTTACAAAATCTTCAAAGAGAAATGTATGCCTTTTTAGGTGGTGCTGAATACGCAGAAAATCAAGCCAAAGAGTTAACTGATACAATAGAACATTTTCAGGGAGAAGAAAGAAGATTAAGTAAAATTCGAGAAGAAGCAGCTGCAAGAACTCAAGAATTAAGTATGAAATTACAGGCCATGTCTAAAGCAATGGCAATGATTAAATTTACTAGAATATCAGATGCTGCAGAAGTTGCCGCTGAATCCTTTAAAGCAAATTTAAGTGCAGAGCAACCTATCTTATCAGATAAAACTAAAGAAAAATATGAAAATGAACTTAAAATGGGAGAAATACAAAGGACTTCCGCTAAATCACAACTTGAAATCAATCAAACAGGAATTCAACAATTAGTTGACAATTTTAATACAGCCATTGATGAGCAAATTAAAAAAATTGGAGAAGGACCAGATTCAGCACAGAAAATTTTAAAACTTCGAGAAGAAAGAGCAAAAGCTTTTGAAAGAATAAGTCAAGCTCCAACTGCAGACGCAACAGTAGCAATTTTAACAGAAGTAAGCGATAAAATTCAATTAAATAACGATATACAATTAAAATTATCTGAACAAAATAATGCAACTTTAACAGATATTAGCAAAAAACAAACTGATTTATCAAATCTAACAGCAAAGCAAACAGAGATTCAAAAAGCACAATATCAAGCCGCACTTAGACAAATTGAACTTCAGCAAAATCTTAAAACTACAGGCGGTATAGAAGGATTTTTAGATCCATCAACATTAACACCAGTATATGATAAATTTTTTAAAGGACTTAAAGGTATTGATGTTGGTAAAAGATTTGGTCTAGAAAAAAATCAAGCTAGAGGAAGACTAGAAGCATCTATGGCTGCTCTTCAATTAACTGGTGGCGTAGGTTCTGGGGAATTAAATAAAGCATTTAAACAGCAACTTATTGGACCTATCGCAGACTCAATAAGAGAACAATTATTAAGTGCTGCATCCGCAGCAGAAAGTAGTGGAGAAAAAGAGATCGCTTCAGTTTTTAGAGAAAGAGCAAAGAGTTCAGAACAAATTGCGTCAGATCAAATTGAATCGGTATTAAAAAAAGATGAACTTCCAGCAAATGTGGAAGCAATCAGAAAATCAATGGAAGATTTAACTAAAAATTTAAGTCAAGATCCTATAACTCAAGGATTTAAAGCGGCATTAGATGGATTAAATTTACAAAATAATTTTGATAATATTTTTAAATTAATAGATATAAATAATAGAATTCAAGATAATACTCTTAAACAACAAAAAATAAATGAAGAACTACAAAAGCTTGAAAGTCAACCTAAAACTCAAGAAAATATTTCAAGGGCTTCTATCCTTAGAATGGAGCTAAAAGATCTTAAAAGGAGCGGAGCAGATATTGAAAAAGAACGAGTAGAATTATTAAAATCTAGTACTCAAACACCTTCGGCTGATACAACTACAACTCCAACTACTTCAACAACTGCAACTAGTCCAGCAACCGTAACTAGTCCAGAAAGCGTAACTAGTCCAGCAACCGTAACTAGTCCAGCAAGCGTAACTAGTCCAGCAAGCGTAACTAGTCCAGCAAGCGTAACTACTCCTCCACCTTCTCCAGCTACACAAGCAGCAACCGCTGTAACAACTCAAACAAAAACGCCTAGAATAGTTTTAGGAAGAAATATAGATCAGGAAGCCATAGGAAAAATACAAGGCGTTTCTAGTGAGGCAACTGATTTCCAATATCAAGGTACATTTTTTAAGACACAAGAAGATCTTAATAAATATATGGCTTCAACAGCATATGGTTATGATCCAATAAAAAGAGAATCTGAACGAGCGCAACAAGAAAAACTTGCGGGAAATGCTCTTCCGGCTATAACACCTTCACCATCAACTCAAAAAACAACTGCAGCTACAACTCCTGCCACAAAATTAACCAAATTAGAACAAAGAGAATTAGCCAACGTAGAAGGCGTTTCTAGTGAACCAACAGCATTTCTATATCGAGATACATTTTTTAAAACTCAAGAAGATCTTCAAAAATATATGAGTGGTGTTAGACAGGGTTCTGATCCAATAGGAAAAGAATATGAAAGAAAGCGAAAAGAAATGCTCGCAAAATATCCTCCTCGTCCACCTGCTGCTCCTGCAGTCGCTCAACCAAAAGTAAATCCACAAATAGAGCAAGTTCAAATGAGCATGCAACAAAATGCAGAAGAACAAAATGCTATTCTTAGTCAAAGATCATCATTAGCTAATAAAACAGATCCTGCTTCAGTAAAACAAAGACAAACTTTAGATGAAAAATTAAAAGACCTTCGCCAAAGAAATGCTCAACTCAGTGAACGTATGCAAGGTTTAAAAGTTGAAGATAATCCAGCCCGCGCAGCAGAAGAAAGAGCGAAAGGAAGACCTTCAGGACAAACTTCTCAAGCTGATCAAGGACAAAAAACTGAAAAATTAACACAAGCAACAGAAAAATTAACAACTACAATGGAAAAAGTAGCTACAACACAGCAACAATCACAAAATGCAGTTAATGTAACATTTACTCCAATTTCTGTAGATGTTAAAGGATCAATACAAACTGCAAATAGTGAAGTAAATCAAAAAATGATGGATGCAATTAAACAAGCAGTTGAACAATTGGCTCCGGGAATAATCTCTAAAATTTATGGTCCACCAAGGGACACAGCAAGAACGTCATGAGTTATATAATAACAGGGGCAAAATTACTTTCTTATAATCATCAAAATATATTTTTGGGAGATACTACTAGACTTAATTCTTTAAAAAATTATACGATAGAAGGATTCTTTTTACAACAAGATAATGTTCAGGGTGTTTCTGGAAATATTTCTTTAGAAAGTGGATTAATAAGATCTTTAAAAGAAAGAGAAGAAATTATTGTTAATGGGCTTAATCTTGGACCAGCTAAAATTACTTCAATAGCATTTGGAGCAAATAATCCAATTAGAGTTGATGCATATACGATTAATTTTGAAGTTTTAACTAGTGGCAAAAATGATCTTTACAATTTAACTGGTAATTTATATACTGGAATAAATAATGCGCTTAGTGGAACAGCAAGTTTATTAGAAAATTTTGAAGAAACATTTACTTTTAATATTACAGAAGACAATAGTTATAACTATAATCAAAATCTTAATATAAGATATCGTAAGACAAATGGATATCAATCACCAATTGAATTAGCTAAAAATCTTGCTTCGGGTATATTTTCTACTTCACCAGATTTAGGATTTATTGATTCAAGATATTCTGGTTTTTATGGAAAAACAGGAAAAAAATATTTCACAGAAACATATAATCTAATTACTAATGATTGTACTTTTACTAAAAGTTTTAATTTATTTAATAATTATTCTGGAGACTATACAATAACTTTATCTCAAAATTTTGCTTTTGGAAATGATGGAAATATTACAGTCAGCGAACAAGGAAATATTAAGGGATTAAAAGAACCACGTTTTCAAACTGCTTCAGGCGCAGTTGAAATGGAATTAATTAAAAGTTTTAATAGATGCAATCAATTATTTAATACATATTCTTTATCAAATAATCTTGTTAATCCATATCCATTAATAAATACTGGAACAGATATAACAAAAACTTTCAATAATTTTAATGCTGAAGCTCAATATAGTATATCTTATACAAATAATCCATTTTTTACAATTAGCGGATATACTCGTGAAGGAACAATAACTTTAAATCAAAATAATCTAGAGATTATTGAAGCACAAGAAAATGGAAATATAAGATTTTATGGTAATAAAAATTCAGATTTTTTAAATAATTTAAATTTACCTATCCTAACTGGAGTCTTTAACAGCGCAAGTGGAAGAATATTAAATGCATATATAAATCAAGGATTTTCTAATACTTTAAATATTCTTGAAAAGAATACTTCTTTACCAAAATATGGTAATCAAATGTCTTATTCTATAAAATTTTCGGACGATAAAATTTATAATACTAACATTAGTGGTATTAAGAAGTTAATAGTAAAAAAATCTGACTCTTCTCCAAAACATATATATAATCAATATATTATACCAAATAAAACAATTTTCTTAAATGCAGGAGGACAGACTGAGCTTGGAGAAAGAAATATAACATTAGAGTGCGTTTTAGAAAGAAAAAATTCTAATATTTATTTATCGTCTCCTTTAGAAGAAAAAATTCTTATAGATTTAAAAAGTGAAGCAATAGAACAATTAACAAATGATTTTCCTAATCTTCCTATTCAAGAAGCATTTTTAACAAAAGCAAATTATAGTTTTAATTCAGATTTTAATTTAAATTTGAATCTTGGTTTTAATTATACTTCTCGTGTAGACGAATTTAATACGGGTATTTTACAATTATGATCACAACTTATATTACATATGATAATTTTACTTTTACTGAACCCGTTCCATTTGTTTCTAAAAATCAAGAAATAATAAACTATGGAGATCGCTGGGGACAAATAACCAAAATAACTTTAGAGGGTCAATTAACTGGAGCAGGAGGATGTCCAGACGACTTTGCATCTTTAATTAATGGGCAAAACAATTTAATCTCTGGATTCTCAAGAGATTTTAAAAAATTATCTATTATTGAAGATAGTAAGACTTTATTTGAAGCAGACGCTTGTATTATTAGGAATATTAATTTTGAACAATCTAGATATGTCAAAATGTTGGGATATACAATAGAGTTAGATTGTTATGAAAGAGATTTATTTTCTGGAGTTTATGGAGTATTAGATCCAGTTAATGAATATACTTTTACTGAGAATGAAGATCAATCAGTCGCAATTAGTCATAATATTTCAGCTAGAGGAATCAATACTTCTACAAATTCTGCAATAGAAAATGCAAGAAATTATGTATATAGTCTCACAGGATACGATCCAAATATATTACCAATAAATATAAATAATTCAAATTATACTCCTTTATTAAGATCTTACGTAGAAAATATAAATCGTTTAAATGGCACTTATAATATTCAAGAAAATTATATTGTAGATAATTCTAATAATGCTTATATAAATCCACTATATTTTACCAGATATACTACATCAATAAATAAAAGTATAAACTCAGATTTTGATTCCATGTCTATACAAGGTTCCGTACAAGGAGACAAAAGAGCAAATTTTAGTGGAATTAGATATTATGCCAGTGGATTAAATTTATATAGTATATGTTCTGGTCTTTTTGGATCTCAGTTAAATCCAATTCCAATAAGTTTATCTTTTGACGAAAATTCTGAAGCAAAAACTATTAATTTTTCTGCAGCATTTGATACATGTATAATTATTGATACAGAACAAAATATTTTCAGCGATAATGATTATTTTGATGGTAATGCAGAGATAACGAAAGATATGATTAATTCACTTACTTCAATTACTATTTCTGGACCAATAATTGTAAGAAGAGGAAATTTAAAAGAAAAATATGAAAAATCAGTTGATTATATAAATAATATCATAAATATATATGGATCGGTACCAACTTATTTATATGATCGCGCGTATGAGTCATATAATAAACTAAAATCTATTATGAATATTCCTTCTAATATTACTTTGAACCCTTATTTTAGAAGTTATAATATAACTGAAAATCCAGAAAAAGGAGAAATTACTATTTCAGCTACTTTTGATGATAAAGATGCTCCACCAAATGTAAGTTATACAAAACTTAATAATTTTGAAATATCTTACCAACCAAAGATTGACCTATTCAAACCAAGACCAACATATAATATAAATGGATTTTATATTATTTATGAGTTAAATAATGCCAAAAAACTTGCTACGGTAAATATAAATTCTAGTCAAGAATTCATAAAAAATACATTAACTGCCAATGCCAAAACAGATTTTTATAAAACATTAGAAAATATTAGAAATATTTATATCAGCGGCGATTATGTATTAATGAATGAAACGACTAATTTTGATGAAACAAGATTAAATGAAACAAAGAATGCTAGTACAAGTTTGGAATATTCCAAACAAAATTCGGCAAAAGATACATCTTCGCCATTTTTACCTGCTAAAATTTATATAAAACAATGAATAAAAATGATTTTAATAGTTTTTTATTAAATAATTCAATATTCACAGGAAATTGGAAAATATATTACAATTTTTCAAATATAACTGGCGGACTAGTTGTTTTAAATGAATTATATCCTTATTCGACTCAATTTGATGGATCTAATATATTTATAGAAAATAATCCGGGATTAATAGTTGGAATTAATACTGGAGGATTTGAATATAATGGTTCTGGATTTTTTTCTGGAGACTCAATACTAAGATTAAGTAGAAATATAGATGCAACAGATTGGTCTATATTTATGACATATAAAAATTCTGGTTGCGAAATAGATAGAAATAAATCTACCATACTTTTTTCTAATCAAAATAATACATCCGATTTATCTGGATTATGTTTCGGATATAATGGAGCAAATAAATTTTTTATTGAATATAATGATATCTCTGGTAAAAATACATATACTTCAAAATATGAAGGGAAAAATAATACTTGTTTTTCTTTAGCAAAAAAATTAAATGAATTCGAATTAACTATACATGATGTTATTAACTCCGAGCATACATTAGAAATTTTTAAATTAAATAATTATATTAATTCAAATGTGTATTATTTAGGTAACGCGTATAACACAAATAATATGTATACTGGTTTTAAAGGATATATTGATGATTTCTTATATTTTTCTGGCTTTATTGGATTCTCTCAAAGAAATGATTTAGCAAAAGGAATATTTTGTTCAGGAATTAATGCTGCATATAAATTAAAAATTTATACAGGATATAATAAAATATCTTCATCATATCTTATTACTGGATTTATTTTGAATAGTGGCATAACTGGATATTCACCAGTATCTATTGGAAGCATACCTAGAAAAAATGGAGGAATAATACAAATTTACGAAAATTCTGGTATAATTGGCCCAATATATGGTGAATCAATTATTTTTGAAACAGGTTCAGTTACTGGCCTTAAAGTCATAAAAGAAATAAATATTCCAGAAGAACCAAAATATGATTTTGTTCGTTTGCAAAATTTTAGTAATAACAGATTAAAACTTTTATATAATATTGATTCAAATGATTTTGTCGAAATTAATACTTATACAGGATTTTTAGATAATTATAGAAAAGTTACCCAGTATAGCGATCCACTCCAACAATTCATTTTAGGTTTAGAATCAACAGGTCAAAACATTAATTTATTTAGTAATGGAGTATTACAAATTTCTGGAACAAATATAAGTGGAAATGTAGTTAGCGGAAATTATAGTCTTTCTGGAAATAGATATGTAGACAGCGATTTATTTTTTGATCAATTTAATGATAATATTGTTTATTTTGATATAACTCAAACCCCTCAAATAATTCAATATACTGGGACTGGAATAAATTATACGTTAAATAATAGTTTAAATAATTCAATGTATTTAAATGGTCAAAAATTAATATCTGGTCTAAATTATTCAATTAATGGATCAAATATAAGATTTTCTGGCAACTTACTTGCCACAGGTCAAGTATTAGCTACAGCAAGAACAAATAATATATATAGAATATATACAGGAGATTTTAGTCAATTAACTGGTAATTTAATACCTTTAACAGAAGAGCAAGTATATTTTAATGGTATACTTCAGATTAATAGTCAGGATTATATTAAAGTTAGTTGTCAGAGTTTATTAAATTCTTTGTTCTATCCAGCTCAAAAAACATATAATTATTATAATAATGAAGAGGCCTCATTTAATTTGTTATAATATAAAATATGTGTAATTTTAATAGGTATAAGGAGTTAGGCTTTTATGGCTTATAGAAAAATAGAAGAGATTATTGTCAATGGTGTATCTGGAGAGATATTTAATGCATACATTTATGGCTCTAATTTAGAATTAGGATTTTCTGAAAGTCCAACAAAATTGTCTTTAAGTATAGTTAAAGAAAATGGAGATTTTAGTTCATTTCCTAATTCACTTTTAACTTCATATGAAATTAAGATTGGAACTTTAACTTTATCTAGAATGTATTTATATTCTTATGAAATAAGTCGAAGCGTTGGGCAGAAAACAGCAACTTTAAATTTTCTTGATGGATCTTTTATATTAGATAAAATATTTGTTGGACTAATCAATAGACATGGAGTAGGCCCAGCAGGAATTCCTATTGATTTTTCTATTCCCGCAAAATGTACAAGTTGTGATGGAGCGCAAACAATAGACGTAGTTGGTACTTTAACAAGATCAATTGCTAGTGGTTTAATTGTAAATGTGGATCCAAAAACTGGTGGAAGTATAATTTTAGGTCAAGAACAATTTGTAGAAGGTCAATGTGATATACCAGATGTAGCATATAATTTTACTCAATTATTAGAAAGTATGTCTCAGGCTGGAATTACAGTTTCTGGATTAGTTGACGTTAATCCAAATTATTTTCAAGCTTATATTGGTACCTTAAGGGAAGTTTTATCTAATTGGTGCGCAGATTTTGGATATAGTTTTTATTGGGATTTAATCACCAATAGTATTAAAGGAATAGATTTAAAGATAGAAGTTGATTATATTAATGAAATTAAAAATTTAATATCAAAAAATAGTTCTCTAAATACATATGAGACTGAAGCAAATACACTCGCAATTGAATCTTTTAATGAAAGTGAATCTTTAGAAGGCACAACTACACAGAAACATATTTCAAGATATTTAAAACCTTTCCGTACAAAAAGCACAAGTAGATCAATAACTAATACAAGACTTTTTAGCTGTATAAAACCAGAGTCATTTAAAATAGACGAAAATGATATAAAAAGAGCGGTTTTAGGTAAGTATAGCGATAGTGCAAGAACTGCATTTTGCGTACAGGACCAGACAACAAAACAATTAGAATATTTAGGTTTTGAGTATATTTGGACCAATTCTATTTTTACAATAAGTTCGAGTAAAAAAACAAATAATATTTTTACTGATATTGTTGATTTGGGGTATAATAATCCAGCTATAACAGAGATGATAGATAAATATAACGGAGCAGATGTGCTTATAGCAGTATATGACCCGCAAAAAGAAGAAATTTATAAAACATGGGAAGCAGGTATTGCTGATATGCTTGGAAAATATTACAGAGGAGATATAGAGCCAGCTAATCAAGATCGCACTTGTACAGCTTCTTTATTTTCACAAAAGCAGGTTGCTATTACTCCAAATGCTCAAATATATACTAATAAAAATAAAAGAGATCTTCCATTCGCTAATGTATTAAATGGTCCTCAAGGAGCGTCAGATGTAGAATGGGGAATACCAACGTTATATCTTTTTTCTAGAGATACTACATATGGCACAACTCAAGAACAATATAATCAAACTATTTTAAATAATGGGGATGATCCTTTCTCTCAATATAAACCTCAAATATTACCTATAGAAGGTATAGCTTATACATATTTAATTAACGCAAAATCTAAAGCGGAAAGAACAAATCAAACGAAACTTGCTAGAACATTAACTTCAATCATAAATGAAATTGACAAATTAAAAACTGAAAATACACAAAATAGTCAAAAACAAGTTGTATTTTGTTTTTTGCCGCCCCAAGCTGTTATGAACCAAGCTATACAAGTATCTATAATAAATACTACCAACAAAAGCGAAGTTGCAAGAGGCGAAAACGATGAAGAACAACAAGAAGAATGCGTTGTTGGATGTGACGCAGACTCACTTCAGCAAGTTTGCGGTAAATGTTCAGAGCAAACAGTCCCATTTGTTGGATTAACTGACAGAACTGCTCGCGCAGTAGCTCTTAGCTGTATTGGAGGTAAAAAAATAGAATTAATATTTCCATCAGAAGCAACTTATCAAGGATATGAAACTGTAACTACCAATACAAAATTCACTGTTCCGGGGCAAAAAATTGTTTTAGGAAATATTAATAATATTGATGATAATACATTAACTTTGCAGGTTGTTGAATCAGATATATCAAATGATCTTGATCCTCTTGATGGAAGTACTATTATTAATATGTTAGTTCCAGATGGTGCAACAAAAAATTTTAAAAATGTAACTCCTGCACAGTATCATGCAGATCTTAGTAAAAAAATTATAAATTCTATTACGATTCCGAGAAAAAATTTAAGTCTTTCAATTATTGGATTAAATTTTGGCGATTTATCTTATTATATATCTCCAGATAAAGGTTTGGTTTCATTTAGTATTAATCTCAGTGAAAATGGAATAACTTCTCAATTAAGTTTTGCGAATAGACCAAAAGTATTACCAAAAAGAGAAGCTATTTCTCAGAAAATACAACCAACAATAAAATTAAATACATACCGACCAAAATAATATGTTAATTTCTGGATATAATTATAGATCTATCTACGAACAAACTGGTTTAAGTTTTGAATTAAATTTATCTATAAATAATGTTACTGGTTCGGGAGCTTTTGGTTTTTCTGGCGAAGGAAATAAAATTCAATTTACATTTCAAAGTGGAAAGATTTTTGATTTTGAAAATAGATATATAAATTCATATTTAACAAATACAAATATTAAAATTTCTGGAGACATAGAAAATACAAATTATTCTTATTATGTAAATGATAATGCTATTTGTTTTAATGGAGTTAAAAATAATTTTAAAGTTAATAACTTTTTTTATAACGCATCCAATTGTACTTTAGACGCGAATTTAAAAATTAATAGTATTGATCCAGCAAATTATACTTTAATTTTTTCAAATAATTTTAATATTGGTAAACCATATACTGGTTTTATTTTTAATAACCAAAATAATCTTACTTTTCGTATATTTTCAGGAAATTTAAGTCCAACTGGTCAATTTAATGTTTATACTGTAACTAATACTATTAGTGGATTAAAAAGTGGAAGTATAGTATTAAATACTCCAAATATTCCGGGTGGATATAATATAAATTTAAATTTATTTACAGATTTTGGTATAGTTAATAAAAATTTAATGATTACTGGATTATTTAATATAGAAGATGTAGTAGATTTATTTATAGTTCCATCAACTATTTTATTAAGTGGATTAAGAGAATCTTTTTCAGAAAGTTATATAAATATTTTTAAATACGATAGATTTCTAGAATCTGGCGCTACAACTTTAACCGGTTATAATAATTTATCGCTTGATATTAGATTCCAATATTATTCTGGAACAACTGGAGAATTTTTAGGAAATTTAACAGGAATAGGATACGGCTATAATTTAATAGGAACAGGACATATCACGGAGAATGATTTAGGATTAAAAACTTTTGATTTTACCGGATTAGCAAATATATCTGGAATTAATTTTAGACAAAATTTATATACTGGAAATTTCTCTTCTACAGGCACGGCAGATGTTACTGCGACTGGTATTTATAATTTTTATAATCTTGAGTATCCATCTAGCGGTTTTATAACTGGTTTTGTTACAGGATATTTATTTTATTCTCAAGGGTTTACTGGAGAGGGTGCAGCTCAAGTTACTGGATTTAATACTTCTTGGTGGACAGGATATCTTACTGGAACAGGATTTATATTTTATAGAGATGGCGCAACAATGCCTTATGATCCTCCATTAAATCCATTTTATTTAGTTGAATCAATAACAGGATTCATGAGTGGATATTTAAGAAATGATTTAAATAATAGATTGATTACTGGTAATGTTTTCTTACCAACAGGATATCCAACAATAGCATATTTTTCAGAATATGACGGTATATCATATGATTATAATCCTAATTTTATTTTACTTTATGTTAGTGGAACAATTACAGGAGCAGAGACTTTAGTTCGACAAACTGGAAGATGGAATGTCACAGGAATATTTACTGGTTATGCTACTGGATATATAGATTCAACAGAATATCAAAATCAATTATATAAAACAAGTAATGGATTTCTTAGTGGATTAGCTTATACTCCACAAAATATAAGTGGTGATTCATTTTTGTGGACAGGTATATTTACTGGAGATATACAAATAGATCAATTAACAGCAATACAACTTACTGGTATATTGCCTACGGGAAAATTATTTTCAAGTAATGGATTATTCAATATAACGGGAGTAAATATTACGGGTTCAAAAATAATTAGTGGAATATATACTGGATTACAAACTGGAGAAATTAATCAAATTGATTCAGATGGAACGATATTACTTAATCAATTAATATTTATAACTAGTGGAAATTATCAAAATATTACTGGTAATTTAGGAGTAACTTTACTTGATGAACCATTAAAATATGCAACTGGTATTTATACTTTTACTACTGGAGATATTTTAGTAACTGGTTCTATACCAAATGTTCCAATCTATGAAAAATCATTTAGTGGTTCATTTAATATATTAACTGGAATTTTTGATACGGGCATAAACGCTACAATATACACGGGACTAAATTACAATCCAAGTATTACAGGATATTCTGGATATATTATATATGATACTGGAACAATATTTAATATTGGTTTTAATTATAGATCCTACTTAGATTATAGTGGTCTTATTGGCAAGTTAATATTATCGGGAGTAAATAATATAACATTTATTAGTTATATAACTGGAGTATAAAAATGTCCTCAAAAAGATTATTTAATGATTTTGAACCACAACCAATTGAAGAAGATTTACCTTTCAAAATTAATTTAAGACAAATATCAAATAAATATTTTGAATATAAAATTTCAGATCAAGGATTTAGTATAATTAATGGGTTTCAAATTTTTAATAAATTTACCCCTACATTAGATACTTGGACATCATTTCAGTTCAATAACAGTGATATTTATTTATATTTAGAAATAACTGTGTCTTCGCAAGAGACAAACAATGTTGTAGAATATAAGATTTTAGATGGAAATTTTAAACTGACAGATAAAATTGAAAATATACAAAATTTTGGAGTAGATACAGTTGTAAAAAGCTATAGCAATAATCTTAATTATTATTGCACAAAGTCTTCTAGATATCTAATGGCCATATTTCCTTATCTTAATGCTACGAATATAATATATATTTATACGCCAAATCTTCATTTTATGAATTCTCCACTTTATAGTTCAAATATTTTTGAAACTTTATTAAAAATGCCTTTATAAAATATATGAGTAGCAAAGAAATAATTCAAGCGTTTCAAAAAAATTACAATGAATTAAATATGATTTCTGTATCAAAAAGTGGTAAAGATTATTATTTTAGCGTAAATAATTGTTTGTTATATGATAATTTTGAAAAAAGATACATAACAAAAATTGATAATACTGCTAAAAGAAATAAAATATCTGCAGATCTGGATAAAGTTAATAATAATTATTATATATATTTAACCGTTGATATTGGAGATACATTAAAAATATCAAAACCTTCAATTCTAGGATCAGAATTTATATTACCTTTTGTATCTGGTACGGAAGGTCCAGATGGATTTAAACAAAATAAAGCAAGAGCTTTGCTTGGTATAATTGGATATCTTGGACAAAAATCAATTGTATCTATATCTACTGCAGATATTTCTTCAACGAATTATGCTACTAGACGAAATGTAACAAATAGACCTATAGCTACATATTTTGGATTAATAAATGGAGCGCCAATAATATATTTTAAATTATTACAATAATATGAGCACTAAAAGAATATTTGAACCTTTTGAACCTGTAAATGATACAACATATCCTTTTAAAATTTCTTTAACTAATCTTGAAGGTTTAACGTTTTTTAAAGTTGAACCTCTTTCTATTTTATATGATTTATACAAAGATTCAAATATATTTATAAAAAATATAAATTATTATTTTCCTTATAATAGTAATCAATTCTATTTTATATATTTAGAATGTAAAATTAGTAATAATATTTCAATCAGCAATGCTAAAATTGTAGTTTCTAGTGAGGATTTACCCGAAAGTGAATTTAATAATTTATTTGGAGTAAATCGAAAAAAACTTATAGTTAGAAAATTAATAGCAACATATAATAATTTCTCTCAAAAAATCGAGCAGATAATTTATTATAATTTAATAACTAAAATAGTTGATTTTAATCCATCTGAAGCGCAAACTATATCAATTGAACCAATGTATATATGATAGCACTTTTTTGTGATAATACTATTAATTTTTTTTTAGGCCCAATTCCTAAAAAAATTCCTACTAATGAAAAAATACAAGGGGTATCAGATGAAAATTTAGATATTTATTGGACTGCAAGACAAAATTTTAAAATGACACTAAGTAGATTTTTTTTACTTAAAAATATTAGCACTAAATGGACTTTAAAAGTAAAAGAAGATGGTAGAATATATAATGAAGAAGATTTTTGTGGGCAACAATATAGTTTTGGGCCAAGATCAACTCAAGTTAAGAATGTATTCTATACAAATGGTTTGCGACCAGATCCAACGCAAAATAATTTATCTACATTTAAAGATAATATTTTAAATACATTAAGTAGAGATTTAAAATTACAAGCAAAATGTACTAGTAATTATAGAGCCCTTAATTCTTCTATCGAACCGCCTTTTTCACCAGATATTACTAATGTATCAGCAACTGATATTATTTGCCCAGATACGGCATATGCTGTACCATATTATAGTTATGATTATTCTTTTGAAAGATCTTTTACTGTAGAATTTGGAACATCTGCATATTTAGATCCAGAAACTTTAACTGTCTGGCCGGACCTGAAATTTGGTGGAAATTATAATTATGCAACTTGGCAGGGATTAGGAAATACGGTATCAAGAAACGGTTCTGGTGTTGATTTTGAATCAACAGCACAATTATCTTTTGATGGAATCGGAATACTTGCAGATCCTTATATTAGTAATACTTATAATCAAAAAATTGGAAGCCTTGATATAAAAGTAATATGGAATCCAATTTCTAAAAAACCACTAGTTTAATATTAAATCTTTTTAATTCTTTCTATTAATTCAAATATTTTGCTTTTGGGTATATCGGTTACAGTATTAATATTCTCAGCATTATCAATTTTTTCTTTTATTAGTTTTTTCTTTAGAGTTTCAAAAGTAATCCCCTTATCTTTCATGACTTTTTCAAGTAATGCATGTGGTGAAGTTGGATTTTCTTGAGTTGAAACTCCTTCATCAAGTAGTTTAGCATCACCAAGCTCTTCTTGAGATACAATATTAATTTTTAAGAAATTACGAACACAACGAACAAATGCTCTATTCTCTGCTATTGCAGCAAGAAAGAATCGAGCAAAAGA
>Ga0214917_10002160_pt1 | contig 24429 bp, 32 predicted proteins | sample LL_1208_BB_MetaG_FD_177983 | JGI IMG/M metagenome (GOLD analysis project Ga0214917, IMG submission 177983) | Freshwater microbial communities from Lake Lanier, Atlanta, Georgia, United States - LL_1208_BB | ecosystem: Environmental > Aquatic > Freshwater > Lake | place: USA: Georgia | collected...
TATAACCCACCATTAACTCCGTTTACATTCAAATTAATTTGATTGGTCCCTTGTCCTTGAGAAATACTTCCAACTGATGTAGACCAATTATATGTTAAATTTAGTGTTGGACTAGAAACATTATATTGATTTATAATTGAGTTAAAACACACAGTATCTGAGCCTATAATAGGATTGATTATAACTTGTGGTGGGTCATTTAAAACTGTTGTTTGAGTTGCAGGACAATTATTAGCATCAATTACCAACACGGAATAATTACCTGAACAAAGATTTGTTGCATTTTGCGTATTTTGACCATTATTCCATAAAAAAGTATAGGGGGCAACTCCGTCATTTGTATTTACAACCGCCAAGCCATCACAATACCCAAAACATGTTGGATTGATTGGTATTATTGTTGGAGGTATTAGAGGTAAAGGGTCAACTAAATTAACAAATCCATTATAGTTACAGTTATTTGCATCTGTTAAAGTAAAATTATATGTCCCTTCACATATATTATTTAAAGTTAAATTATTACCTAACCCATTCCAATTTATTATAAAAGGACCAACACCACCAACAGGCACAACAGTTGCAGAACCATTGCAACTATCATTACAAATAGGATTTGCCACCACAATATTTGGTGTTGGTAAAACAGGTGTAGGCACTACGTGTATTGTGTCAGGGCCTAAACCAACACCTTGTTGATTACATGTTGTCCAACCAACATTACATGCACCATATTCTAAATGACAAGTATAATAAGCACCTCCAATAGGTGGAAATACAGTAATACTTTGTCCTGTCCCAATCGATATTGGATTTCCAACTTGATACCATGTTAATATAGGTTGAACCACAGGGCCTGATGGTGTATATTGTCTTGCATCATTAATTGTTGTCCATTGTGTTGAATTTCTTCCAACTACTGTAACCGCCAGTGTACCTGTTAAATTGTGAAGCCCTTGAACTGCGGTTCCTTGAGCCCATTGAGGACAATTTGGCTTATTTGCAATATAATTTTCAATTACATTTGTTGATTCATAAATTACAATATGAAAAGTACCTTGTAAATTAGTACAAGAATACATAGGTACACCAATCCAACTAACGGTTAATTTTCTACAAGGAGCGACTCCTGACGTTTGATATTTAATTTGACCCCCAATACCAGGATTCCAATCTTGCCAAGGACCCATGATACAATTTTTTGGAACCGAAGCATTTACTGTTGGAATCGCCAATGACGCAAATGTAACCGGTTGAGCTCCGTTCCCAAATGAAATCCATCCATTTGACCCAATTCTAAATTGAGTATATGTTTGGCCATAATAACAAAAAGTAAAACCAATATTAAATACTCCAGATTGTGAATCGTCAGTCAGTTGAACCAAAGTTCCATTATTTATTTGATTAACAAATGGAATTTGACTTACACTATAGTTTGTAGTTTGGTTAGGATTTGCACCTTGACCACATTGTGAAAGGTCTGCCGTCAAAGTGGTTTGAGTCAAACCACAAGGAAGATTCAAATCAGGACCAATCAAGGGACAATATTGCGAAAATGAAAAAAATGTTATAAAGGAAAATATTAATGTAATGAATTTCATAGTTTTTATTTATAAATAGACTTTATGTTTGATAAAAAAATAGACAATTTTCTTTTAGTGTCAATTTTTTATTATATCATATAATTGTATATTTATTTAATATGGCGAAATTAAAGTTACTTAATAGTCTTGTTAATTTAATAAAAGAACAGCCAGGATTGGGTAGATATTCAGGGTTTTATACCCAATCACAGTCGCCACTTGGTAAAGAACCTATTGGTTATGATTTTATTTCAAATAAATCATTAACTAGTGATGAAATTAAAAATTTAAGTGAAGTGTCTTGTGAAACCGCTAAAAAAGTTGTTGAAGGTGTTGAAAGTTCACTCGGTGTTGAATATGTTTGGGGGGATGAAGGTGAAGATGGATTTGATTGTAGTGGTTTGATATATCATTATATGCTACAAAACGGTGTATCCGTACCTAGAACCGCAAGAGAACAATACAACCAATCTCAAAAAATAAATAAAGAAGATGTTAAAGAAGGTGATTTAATATTTTTTCATAATACTCAAAAAGCATTGTCTTCAGGTCAAGCAAGTCACGTTGGGGTTATTAGTAAAGTTAATGGAGATGGTAATTTTGATATGATACACGCTTCAAGTGGTAAAGATAAGGTAGTTTTACAAAAAAATGTTTTAGGTAATTCATATTATAACAATAAATTATTAGGTTTTGGTCGAGTTATTGAATGTAATAATGGCGTATTTTCAAAAGATTCAGATTTTACAAATGATATAATTTATTCAAACGCAAAAAATAAAATTATAAGTGGAAGTTATACTGCTCAAGGTCAAAAACATGTTTATGACGCTTTACATTCTTTTCAATCAAGAAAAATGGATGGATTTGGAGGAAAAATTAATGATAAAGTAGAAGAAGGTATAAAAAATTACAAAAAATCAACGGGCATTGTTGCTGTTGACATAGAAAAAGTTGAAATCGACATTGACCCAAATACCTTAACTGTTAATTGGAAAGTTACCATCGGACCAAGTAAAGACGGAAATTCTTATGAAGAATTCGACAGTAGAGGAAGTGCTGGTGGGGGTGAAAATAACGTTGATAAACAGTTATCTGCCATGCATGCAAATCATTTAGGTGAACCTAAATTAGTTTTATATTACAACAAGAATATACCTGTTTGTTTTAACAACGATGGTACCAAAAAAAGTTCATGTGGTGGAAAAATTAATATTCAACAAAAATTCTTTAAATACAAAAAGAAATAAATTTGTAGATTAATAAAAAAGTATTTATATTTGTGTAAATAAATTAATCTATGAAAACAACACCCCAAGAAGAAGCCAATATTTATAAAAACTACTCAAAAAAACGTGTAAAAAAAGTAATCGCCACTTATAAGTTTTTCAAACTTTTAAATGACGATACTTTGAATTTTATTTTTTCTTTTTTGATTATATTGGTTCCTCAAATTTTAATTTTTGGTCTGAGTTTTGGAATTTTATTATATTCAATTTTATTTCACTTTTTTGTTTGTTGGTTGTACTTAATAAAATATAAAAATATTAAATTAATTACCGATAAAGAAAAAGATGAAATAGTTATTATTATTAAAATTCTTGAAGATTACAAAAATTAATAATAATAATTTTCATCAATATCTTCTATAGCGTCTTTAGTGGCTCTACCTTTAAAATACATCAAAACCCCTAAAACTGCGATGTAAAAAGAATAAGGGCCACAATATCTACTACACCCAAAACTTTGTACGATATCATACACTCTGTCTAAAAAATCAAAATCTACGTGTCCTGGAATTTGAGAAACAAACGCTAACCCTCCAGTTCCTAATAGTGATAAGCCACCAAATATTGCAACTCTTGATAAAATAGATTTAATTCTATCAAATTTTCCTTCAAACAAGTATGATTCAGATAACTCACCAAGCATATCTTCAATTTTTTCTGATGCCTTTTCTTCTTTTGTGTCTAATTCATCGTTCTGACTATCTTTAAGGTTATCAATTATTTCAGCAACATCTAATTTTCTTGCCATTCTTGTTAAATCTTCAATTTCATCTTTATCCAAGTCTTTAGCCGTAGTTTTTGCAAATAATCTTGAAACTTCTTTAGCCGCTCCTTCTATGTCAAACTTATTTCTTCTTTTTTTTATAATGGGCATGTCATCTTCCATTTCTTCTTCTGCTTCACGTACCATTTTTTTAATTAATCGGCTTAGTTGAGCTTCATTCAATGTAAATTCAATTCTTCTTTTCATTTTTTTTATTTTAAAAATTTAAGTTTATATATTGTTGAGTTTATTAACTCAACTATTGTATCAATTTGATTTTGTATATAAGTATCTTCACAACAATTTCTTAAACTATCAACTTGTTTACATAAATTTTTCATGTATTGACAAGTTTTTTCAGTACTTTGCCAGTCTTGTATTTTCATTGTTTCGTACCCCTTCACAATACCATATTTTCCTTGGTATGATTCAATGAGACCATCCACTAATTCATCCACACCTTCATAATATTTTTGTAACGCTTTATGTTCTGAATATGATTGTGTTTGTAAATGTAATGTATGTACTTGCGTTTGAGAATGAAGAAGTATTGATGCTAATTTTGCAAAATCATTAGACACTTCTTCATCGCCCATTGACTCATCTTCCATACCTGAATCATCAATTTCAAAATCCTCCACTTCTTGTTCACTTACAATATTTTTAATATTGAATTTTCTATTCAATAATTGTTTTTTTGTAATCATTTTTTTTATTTTATATTTATAAATATGTCGTTATTAAAAGAAGTACACAGAATTCAAAAATTGATGAACATTACTGAATCAGTAAGTATATCCGATTCAACATTTATTAAATTTAACATTGATAAGTTCAAAAATTTTCCACCACCATCGGATGATAGTTTGAAAACAAAAAAAGAAATTGAATTTTTAAAAAAAATAGATTTAAAACAAAAATTTGTTCAAAAAAAAGACGACATAGATGGTAATTTTTTAGAAATTTTAAAAAAACATAAAATAAATGAAAAAAAACTTATTAATAAATTAATTAAAGATGTCCAAAAAATAATTTTAGAACTTAAGCTTTATTATAAAAGACCAAGACCATTTAGATTAGATAAAAGTTTGAACGATAAACTTTTGGATTCTATGGATGGTTTTTCTTATCCTTCAGGCCATGCGATTCAATCATATTTATTATATTTTACATTATCATACTTATATCCCCAATTAAAGAAAGATTTACTTAAAACCACAAATGAAATTGTTTTTTCGAGACAGATGGCTAAAGCTCATTATCCATCAGATATAAAATTTGGAAAAAAAATAGCTTTTTCGTTATTTAACTACTTAATAAGTGAAGATTTAATTAAAAAAAGTTAGGTATTATTTCTTCTTCTACAAAATATTCTACTTCAGGAACTAACTTACCAAGTTCACCATGCAATTGTTTGTATTGCCGTTGTGGTTTAGAAGAAAGGTTACCACTATCGTAAGTTTCAAAATCACCAGTATCTTCAACAAAATCAATCATTCCGAGTGTTTGGTCATCTCCGTCCACAACAAAACAACCAACCCATTCAGTACCACCCCAATAAACAGTACCAAATAACATTTTAATTTCCATATCATCTTCGTCATAGTCAAATTGAAAAGTAAACGTACTACCATCTGCTAATTTTTTTGACCATTTTTCACCTGATTTATCATCAAATTCAGGTTCATTTTGTGATAAATTAATTTTAAATTCATCTTTCTTGCCCGATTTAAGGTGTTCTGAATAGTCATTTAAAGATTGTTTTTCTTCAAAACTTAGGTTTTCATACCCAATTTCACCCATTTTATCTAATATTTGGTCTATTTCTTGGGTATTTTCGACCAAAAAACGGTATTGTGACTCTGTAATTATAATTTTCATACTAATAAATAGTCATTTTTGTTGTAATTTGATTGAAAAACACGTATATTTGTGATAATGTTGACAAAAAAACTCCAAAATATTCCAAAATCTAGTGGTTGTTACCTTTTTAAAAACAAAAAAGGTCAAATTATCTATGTTGGTAAGGCAAAACACCTTCCAAAAAGGGTAAAATCGTACTTTTCGGGTAATAAACACTCAGATAAAACCAAATTATTGGTAGAAAACGTTGCGGATGTTGATTTTTTAACCACTTTAGACGAAAATTCCGCACTTGTACTTGAAAATGACCTAATTAAGACCCACAAACCTAAATTTAACATTAAATTGAAGGATGATAGGTCAAAAAAGTGGTATATTACCCTATCTGATGATAATTTTCCACGTTTAGAAATCAAAAATGACACTAATTTGGACTCAACATCCCTTTTAGAGGTACCAAGTAGTAATTTGGCGTATGAAATATACGACTTAATCCACGACATCTTCAATTTACGTTCTTGTTCTTATGATTTATCACCTGAAAATGTGGAAAACGGTAAGTTTTCTTCTTGTTTAGAGTATCATATGGGTCGTTGCGACGCTCCGTGTATAGCAAACATTAACAAGTTTGTTTATAAATCTATTATTGATGATGTTAAACAGTTATTATCATTTAATTTTGACACCATTAGACGTAAACTAACACGTCAGATGAACTACTTTAGTTCAAAATTAGAGTTCGAACAAGCAAATACCATGAAATTTAGATTGGATGCTCTCGATAAGTATGAAAAATGTGTAGAATCAACAAGAATTGGTGGTTATTTAATGATTGCAGATGACTTTAAGACTCGTTTTGGGTTGAAATTTACCCCAATCGACATAGAAATGTACGATAATTCACATACTATGGGTGATTGTCAGGTTGCAGGACTTGTTAGATACACAAATGGTAAGAAAAACAAGAGTGAATACCGTAAATTTAACATCAAAACTGTTGTTGGTCCTGATGATTACGCTTCATTTGATGAGGTTTTACGTAGAAGGTTTACAAGATTACTTAAAGAACGTAAAACTTTACCTAATTTGGTTATTATCGATGGGGGTAAAGGTCAATTATCCGTTGCAAAGAGAGTATTTGAAGAACTTTCATTACTTGATAGGGTGGATTTAGTGTCTATTAGTAAGAACTCGTCTCACAAGTCAGAAAATTTACATTTTGTTGATGGTAAAAGTATAAAATTTGAAAAAAATAAGTTTTTTAATTTGTTAGCATCTATTCAAGATGAGGTTCACAGATTTGCAATTACTTTTCACCGTCAAAAACGTAGTAAATCTGTTATAGGATAAATTGATTGTTATAATAGGTTGCAATCCAATCAGCCTTTAATAAAGGTTCTTGATTTAATATTGTGTCAATACTGACATAATATTTTTCAGTTTCGTAATAAGTTTCTTTTTTATATAAATAATTGTCTATATATTCTTCAACAGCATCTCCAACATCGGTTTTTTCCCCATTTAAAGTTGCTGATGTTGGTTCTACTTTGCTATCAACATAGTAGGTTTCACTATCCTCCCAACCTAATTTCATGCCAACAGATTTTATGTTAATCACATACTTTTTATAACCAATAAATGGAGTTCCTGTTGTAAATTCAATTTTTTTTACAGAGTCAAAAACTTTTTGTATTTTGTTTCTTGTTTCGTTGTTGAGATAAAATTTAGGCGTATTGTCCCATGAAACTTCAGGAGTAAATTTATAATTTATATATTCTCCAAACTCTTCAACTATATCTAAAAGTTCTTCTTCTACAATCGAATAGAAATAAGAAACTTTATTTGGGTTTTCTATTTTAAATTCTATTGGGTAATAAGGTTTGTTATGTTTTTTTGAAATTATTTCTTCTCCAACTTTAACTGGAACACATTCTAACCCGTCAAGATTAAGAATGTTTCCTGCAAATTGTTTAAATAATTTTAGTATAGTTGATTTTTCCACACATTTTGTTCTTTTTTAAAAAATTTTTTATTATTTTATTGTTGTGGACCTTCTTGAGGTTTTTGAAACAAATTTTTTAAACCAACCCAAGCTAATGATAAAGTCCCCAAAATTTCACCGAAAAATCTTGTTTTTTCAGAAATATTTTTTACTTTGCTTGTAGAACCAGATTCTTTTTTTATTTCATTATTTGCACTTTCAATTTTACCTTTCAAATCTAAACAAGCGTTTAATGATGGACCTGACTTTTTTTTACAATTCAAACATGATTCTATTTGTTTTTCTTTTAAATTACCAATCAATAAATATTCCATCATAATCCCACATGGTTCACATAACGTATTGTCGTGTTTACATAATTCATTTTGAAATTTTCTAATTTCGTCAATTGTTTCTTTTGGTATAGTGCTTAAATCTAAGTTTTCAGACAAAGTTAATTCTCTTTTATACCCAATTAGGTATTTAATATCGTCTAATTGTTCATTAATATTTTTCATAAGTTAAAAAGTTTCAAGTATGTCTTCACAGAGTTTTATAAATTCATCTATTACTTTCTGATTATCATTTACAATCCCATCCATTAATCTGTTGTAAACTTTTGGCCCCATTCCTTCTATGACTGTAATTAAATCTCTTTGATATTCAGGGTCATAACCATCCACAAATTCTTCTAGTAAAAATTCTATTTTAGCGGTTAATTGACGACCATAATTCATATTTTGAATTTCGTGTTTATGAGTGTCTGTTAACGACATTAAAACATCTCCACTTTTTTTGTTTTTTGGTAATGTTCTTAAACTATCATAATATTCAGCACCTTTAACCAGTTCCATCATCAAAAGAGGTAAATGTGGAGCTCTTGCCTCAAAAACCCAAACACCTTTTTCTGTTTTGTCAGGATAAACATCGCAGTAAGCGACTCTTCCTGCCCCTGTTGAAGCCATTCTTTCTAATTGCTCTGTGTTTTCCCAATAAAATCTTGACGCCCCTCTAACAAACGCATCGTACACTTCGTAAAATCTTGGGTCTATTGAATTTATTTTTTCTTTTACTTTTTCAATCGCTCCAAAACCTTTTCTCCAAGCCGTTCCTTGAACACGAGCCATTTGGAAGTTTCTTTGCTTAACTCTGTCTTCAAAATCAGGGTCCATATCTTTAACCTGTTCGATGTCTTGTGAAGATGGTGTTTGTTGTTTCATTCGACCACCACTACCTCCACCAAGTTGTACGTCCATTCTGATTCTACCATTATCCACCATTTTTTTTATATCTGGATACATTTTATAAAACGTGTCTAAAGCCAAGGATAATAGTTGTTGAGTTTTTCCTCTTTCCATAGACGGCATACCCATCATAATTGATGCGACTTGCATACTAGAAGGAGCAGGGTTTTGTGGGTCATCGTAGATGTTTTTACTCGCTTCTTTTGCTTTCTTTTTAAATTCGTCAGGTAGAAAGTCACCAACAGGAGCTTCAAATATGTTTCTTCTCATTTTAACGTCTATTTTTCAAATATTTCATAACAAAATCTTCTAACTCATCTCCCTGTCCTCTTCCTCCCCTTCTTCTTCTACCTTGTGGGTGAGTATCGGGGTCTTCATAAGGTATATGTCTTGGGTCTCTATCAGGTCTTCCAGGTGTGAATGGTCTTTCTTCTCTATCTCTACGTCTTCTATCTCTGTCAATATCAGGTTTTGTTTCAGGCTCAGCAACATCTGGCTCATCAGACAACTCCAACTCATATTCAATTTCATCATCATCATCAAATCCTTGTGGGTGAGTATCGGGGTCTTCATAAGGTATATGTCTTGGGTCTCTATCAGGTCTTCCAGGTGTGAATGGTCTTTCTTCTCGGTCTGTGTCTGGTTTTGTACCTGGTCTTGTTTTAGGTTTTGTTTCAGGTTCTGCAACATCAGGTTCAACATCCATAAAATCGTCCATAGATGATTTTTGTTCTGATATTACTCTACCTCTTTCATAACCAAAAAGGTATTTTATTTCAGAAATTTCATTTAATAAATTTTTTCTCATAATCTTTTTTTTATAAATACTTTTATTTTTAAATAAATTTACAATTTATATTTTTTATCAACAACTATGGTATAAAAATCATAATCTGCTAATATTTTTTTATCTTTATTCAAATAAATAATCCTTGGAAAACTTCTCATAGATAATCTATTTTGACTAAATATATCTACCAATTTTAAATAATCATTAGATGTGTCATCAACAGGAATTTTTATTTTTACTTTAGTTTTATTTGTAATTGAAACAAACTCAGAATCATCATTTATTGTTTGAACAACTTCATCAAAATTAGTTCCATCATTACCTAATAAAATGAAAATATTTTTACCTTGTGTTTTTGCTTTTAAAAGTGCCATATCTAAAGAAAAGTTTTCAAATTCTATAACTTCCTTTTTTTCATCATCATCATCAATTTTTTCTTTTGTTTTCAAAATTGATTTAACAAATTTTTTAAGTTCTGTTTTTTTGTATTTTATTATATAGTAGTATTGATTATGGTTATAGGGCATGTGAAAAACAATTTCACCACCAGATGGAACTGCGTTTTTAACAATTTCATTTTCTCTGAACTTTTTTCTTATTGTTTTTAAAAATTGATTATAAGCGTCTTTTTTTGCAGATTCTAAAGCCTCTTCTTTATTATTCATTGGATTTGTGGTATATCCATAAAAAGTAAATCTATTTGATTTATAATAGTTAGGTATAAAAATTTCTTCTTTGAAATCGTCTACATCTTGTTCAAATTTTTTTTTTGGTTTTAAATTTAAAATAAATATTGACTTTTGATTACTATTAACTATGTAGGTTTCATTTTTATATCTATAATTTTCATCTTTAATTGAAACATTAATATTTTCTGTTTTTTCTAAGTTTTTAATAAAATTTACTTTTCCTTCGAAGTTTGAAGTAAACGTTTTAATATCTCCATTTTCAAACTTTATAGAAACTTCAATATCTGATAAATTTTTTTGTGTTTCACTGTCTTTTAAAATTAATGTTATAATATGTTTTGTTACTAGGGCTTCTTGTTCTTGTTTTTCACGGTGTATTTTTAATTCACAATTAAGTTCAGACTCCCCTTTAAACTCGAAATTAAAATTTCCTGAACTTCCATCATCTAAAGTCACAATTATACTAAATTTTCCTTTTTCTAACTCAACTGTTGTATCCCAATTTTCATCATTATCTGGTAAGTTTTGACTTATTGGTTTTATATTGATACTATTTTGTCTAATTTTTATTGACTCAATTTTTTCTGTTATATTTTGAAAATTTGGTATCTTACCAAAAAGCCTGACTTTAAGTTTATCATCTTCAAGCAAAAGACCATACAATGATAATATATGTCTTCTATCATTTTCAGAAATTATAAATTTATTTTTTACCATTTTATTTATAATTGATAAATACTTCAAATTTATGATTTATTAACCAAGTAATAATTATACCCCAAAGAATAATAAAGAAACTGAGCTCTTTTTTTTAATATGATATTTGTTTTTTCATTAGAATTGAATTCAACGCCAACAATCTCTTTACCTTTACTTGTTTTTCTTCCGGTGTGAGTGTTCAAAGTATCTTGAACAGGAGTTAAATAATATTTTAACTTTTTTATTAATGTTTTTTTGTCACCAATAATACTGATATTATATTTTTGACAAAGAAATTTAATTTCTTCTAATTGTAATGCATCCAAATTTTCCATACATACAAATATACAAAAAAAATATTAACTACAATGATTTTTTTAAATTTTCTGCAGCTCTTAATGCAGATTTTTCATCTTTAAATAATCCAATTTGGTCGAAACCGTCTATTTTTATTTTAGAATTTTCAAGTTCAGAAACTTCAATTTGTTTTGGAGGATTTGCACCTTCTATTTTAATTATTTTATATAGACCGTTTTCAGGTTGTACTTGATAATTAATATCGTTCTCGTTTAATACACCTTTATTAATCAAATAACGTCTTTCGTTAATTAAATTTACATGCTCAGTATATTTTCTTTTTCTAAAATTCATTTTTATTATTTTACTATATAAATATAAATGATTATAATTAAAAAAAATAAAAAAATGAAAAAAGTACAATTAGGAGACACCGTAATGGTGCATTACACAGGTAAATTAGAAAATGGAGAAGTTTTTGACTCATCTATGATAGATGGCCGTGAACCATTAACTGCAAAATTAGGTGAAGGCCAACTCATCAAAGGATTTGAAAATGGTCTTATTGATATGTCAATTGGCGATAAAAAAACAATTGAAATTTCACACGAAGATGCTTATGGTCCTTATAACGATTTTATGGTTCAAGAAGTTGAAAAGGATAAAATGCCAGGAGAAGTAATAGTCGGCACGGCTCTTCAAGCCGATACACAGATGGGTCCTGTGAATTTTATAGTAAAAGAAGTAAAAGAAGGAACCGTTGTTTTAGATGCCAACCACCCATTAGCAGGAGAAAAGTTAATTTTTGATTTAGAAGTAATTGGAATTGAATGATTTAAATATTCCCCAAAGATTTATTTATTATCAATGGGGATTATTATTTAATAATATCTATTTCTATATCTTCTTGATTCTGATGTCATACTTTTCGCTTTATTTAACATATCACTTAAAGCTTTTAGCGAGTCATTTAATTTTGTAGATTTTTCTGTAATTTTGCCAATACATCCTTGAATCATATCAATTTGTGACATTTCTGGATTACCTCCCATACATTCTTCAGGAACGTCTTCTTCTTCAAAACCAGTAGTATCCATAACTGTTTTTTTGATATCAAATTCTTCATCTTCATTTACTATTCTTTTAACAAGTCTAGATATTTGTCTTTCTGTAATTCTCATTTTTTAAATTTTTTTTGTTTATTCAATTATAAATATATAATACTATTAGTATTTTTAATTTTATTGAAAAAAATTATTTGAAATCCTCTAATTTAGTTAGTCCCAAAAATTCAACAAAATTATCTTCCATATTAGCAGTATCTCTTCTATCTTCACTTGTTATATCATCTTCATAGGTATAATCGTTAATTTCTAAACTCCAATCAAAAGATTTTTCATTTGCTTCTAAATTTCTATAATCACCTAAATCCATAATTTCATCTTCGAATTTTTTAAGACTACTACCTACAACAATCATTTTGATTTTATTTATTTCATAATAGTAGTCATCAGACTCAATATCACCACCACCACCACAATTATCACATGATTCAGTACCATATCCATCGCAATTACTACAATCTTCAGTCCCACTACCTTCACATTCAGGACATTCAAATTCTCCATTACCGCCACAGTCTTTACAACTTTCTTTTCCTGAACCATCACAAGAAGTACAGTCTACTTCAACCTCAACTTCTTCACCATCGTCATCTTCTTCATAATCTGTTTCAGTTCCATTACCACCACAGAATCTACAATCTTCAGACCCACTACCATCACATTCACTACATTCTATTTCTCCTTCGCCGTCACAATATTTACAATCTATTTTACCATCACCTTCGCAATAAGAACAATCTTGATACCCATCACCTCCACATTCAGGACAAGTTTCTAATATTCTTTTTTCATACTCATATTCTTCAACTGTCAAAACGTATAAATTGTTTATAATTTGAAGAATGTTATTTGGACTCATTTTAGGATAATTTATTAGAAAATAAGTACAATAAATTACTTTTATTTTATCTGAAAAATTTGGAGCTTTACTTAATAACAAAGATATAAGACCATCTTTTTTTTCTTGATTATATAATTTAACAAGAGTTTTTATTTGTTCTTCAACCGCGTAGTTTGCGTAAGATTTTGCAATTTTATATATTTGATGTGGTAATAGTGCCATATATATTAAATATTACTTGAAACAAAAAACCCCTCAAATTAGAGGGGTTTTATATTATTTTTAAACTAATTGTTTTTTACTTGATTTTAAGGTTCCTGACAAAACAACCTTGTCTATTCTTGAATCTGTATAAGAAAACGCGTCTGAAATTTTTCTGTTAAGTTCCTTTTCAATTTCATCTTCATGTTTATGAATAACTTGAACTTCGTCATGTATGTGACGATGAGCCTCATCAATTTCTTTATCAATTCGTTGCATGATAGTTCTTTCTACCATAGTAATTTCTCTCTCTGTTTCAGTTAAAATTCTACGAATTTCATTTTCTTTTGAGTCCATTTCTAATCTTGTATTAGAAATAAAATCTTCTAATGATTTTTGTTGTTTTACCAACCGACTAATCTTGAGCATACCTATAATAACAAATGCCGTCATTGTGACACCATATGTTGCAAGCATACCCAAAACAAATGATTGTGTTTCCATAAGTTTTATTTTTTTAAAGTTTATTTTGAATTATATAATAACAAAATAAAACAAAATAGTAAATAAAATTTATTTTACTCTTGTGGTAAACATTCCGGCAATGACGCGATTAAATTAGCAACGTTTATCGCATTGCCAAAATTTATTTTTGTTGAAGCAACTTTTATAATACTTGCTAAACATGCTTTTGCCCTTTCTTCGTCTGTTGGGTCGTCTTTTAATTTTAAGCAGGGTGTTAATTTTAATATGTCACCCAAAGTTAAAAGACCTGAATCTATAACTTTACCTTGTAAACATTCAAACATGTCATTTTCATCATTTTCCAAAATAACTCTTCTTACAATTTGTCTAAGACGAGATTCACTTATATTTTTCATAAATTATTTTTTATATAAATATATGGCAGTTGTAAAAAAAATGTTATATTTGTTATATGAAACTTATTATTCTATTCTTTTGTGTTGTTTTTTATTTATTTAGTTTTTCTCAAGTAGATAATGAAAAATTTGTTAGTGGTCTAAATGTTGCTCAAATTGAAAATTCAATTATAAAACTCATTAATGATTATCGAGTGTCAAAAAAATTAAATAGTTTAATTATAGACACTTCACTATCTAACACTTGTCGTAGTTGGTCTGATAGTACAATCAAAAGTGTAAAAAAAGTGGGACATTTAGAAGGAGAGCATTCTAATTGTGGAATGATTGAAAATATTGCAGGGTGGGGTGTTGTGGCCTCTCCATTTATTCCATTAAATAATAATATTTTTTATTTAAACTTACCAAATGATATTTTTAACGGTTGGGTTAAATCTCCCGGTCATAATTATGCAATGTTGTATCCCGCAAAAACAATTGGGGTTGGCGTTTCAATTATTTATTTTAATAATTCTGTTTTTGTTTCTGTAGTTATGAGAACAAAATAATTACCTATTAAACCTATCTGCTCCCGAATATGCGTCTTCACAAAAATCTTCAACCATATTAAAAAAAGGTATATCAGGTAAATTCCATGTTCTGTGTCTTTTTTTTAATTTCAATTTAGGCCAATTAAAATCAGGTTTTTTTCTTGGGGGTTTTGGCGGTTTTTCTTTTGGAGGTTTTATTTTTTCTTCGAACGTAATAATCGCTTCCCAATCACCCTTAGTTTTTACTTTTATATCCTCAAATTTTTTAATTGTTGGCTCTTCTACGTCCACATCTTTACCTGTAATCATAAAAGTTGCCCAAGAGTTTCTATATTTACCATATACAAACTCGTATTCAGATTTCAATTCTTCAGAACTTGGAAACTCATATGATGATAGTGCGGTTTGTAAGGAATTTATGACTAAATTTATTTCATCAATTTGTTCTTTACGGGAAGAAATATTTCCATAACTTCTTTTTCTTTTTTTCAACTCATCAATAATTTTATTGATTCCATTTTTAGAAAAAGGGCAATTTTTAATCAATGAAGAATCTTTATATTTATAAAAATAAACAGGAGCAAACCAACTATTCGTTCTATAATCTTGAACTAAATTGGGTAATGCCGATATTTCTTTGTCATCTAAGCTATTTAATAAAACTCTAAAATTATCGACCCATGTGTTATATAATGGACCGTAATCGCCTTTTCTGTTATACCATCCTGGCCCTTGGTTTGGAAATTTTTTATCTTCTAATTTAATTACTTGAATTCCAGGAAGAGATGAAGAAATAACACCATCAACTGCCTCATTTATTTTAGTACACCTATCATTAACCAAATTAACATTATTTGCTTCGGTTCTTGCTCCTGTAGAACTTCCATAGGCAGTACCAACCGTACTAGTACTTGAACCAGCATATCTTGCAGCTTGAACAATTTCGTATCCAGCGTCTTTTACTGCATTTATAGCTTCATTTACGGCACCTTGTAAAGCAATTAAACCTGACGGAGGAACATCAACTTGATTATCATCGTTATAAATTGTTGTTTTTAATTGTTCTAAATTTGCGTTATCAGGAAATTGAAACGCGTATACAATATATTTACCCTCCCCAACTACAACTTCTTCTGTTGTTCGACTAACAACATCGACTCCAACATCTTTTGGTTGTATATCAAATGATGTTGCCTTTAAGATACTTTGTCCTGCGTAAGACGCTTCATCTTGAACATATTCTAATACTTCCATTTTTTCTTCATCAGTAAACTTTAGCCCCATGGTTACTTTACCACCTGCAGCCAATTCTTTTAAAGATACTGTAATTTCTCTAAAAATTGACATATCTTGTTCTTCATTTTCCAATGTTTTTAATTGGGAATCAACTATTGGGTCTTCATTTTTTCTATACTCAACTTCATATCTTTGTGGTGTTTGACCAGGTGATGATGCAATATGATAATATTTCCCCTTGTTGTCTTTTTGGATTTGCCCAACTCTAAATTTTTGTTTAGCATCTTCATATTTAATCCAATTGGTGTTTAACCCTCCCATCTTTGTATAAGCAATATCCTTACCTCTTTCTCCCAATAAACTTGAGAGGTATTTTGTATTTTCTTTTAACGCTTCTGTTAATATATCAATATCAATATATATTCCGTCGTTATATAAAGACTGAAGTTCTAAAATAAACTTTTGAAAGTCTGCATTCTTATAAGATTCAACATTATTATATATTTGATTCAATAAATCTAATCCTCTTTGTGCCGAAGCTTTATCTCCAATTTCTTCATCTCCTAATACAAACCCTTCACCATAATACCAATATAATATTGCAGTTGCATTTCTAATTTTTTTTCTATACATCAACTCTATAGTGTCTTTGTAAGCGGGATGTGTTACTATTGCTGGTGAATTTTTTTTATCATTTTCCATCAGCTCATCCTTAGTTGGGAGTTTTTGTTTTTTTGCCCATTTATTTTGGACCATACCTCTAATTTTTCTCCCTAAGTTACTAAGACCTTCTTTTACTTTTTTTAATAGTCCTTGTTCATTTAAAACTGATATTGTTTTATCATCAAAAGTTATATCGAATTTTTTATACAATGAAATAAAATCTTCATTTTGAGTGGGTGAGTTTTTTTTTGTTGTGTCATGTTCGTAAATTAAAGAACGTATTCTTTGTATTTCTTCATTCAAACTATTTTTCATTTGGTTCAATATAAATATTTTTAATAATTATAAATATTTAAAAAAATTAAAAAAACACTATTTCTATTACATAATTAAAAAAATGTAGTATTCAATCTTATTTTTTTTGATGGTGTAAACAGTCAATAAGTCTAAAATTTTAAAATAAACAATATCATTATTATATAGACATTACCTTACTCATAATCAAATTCATTTTTGATTCAAGATTTCTTATCTCAGATAATTGATTTGTATTTAAATTAATTGATTCTCCTTTAATTGAAGAAACTTTGTTTTGAAGTTTTGTATATTCAAACATAAGTTGATTATACAATTGCGCTTTTTGTTCGTTATTCATATATATAAATATATTATAATAATAGAAATGAAAAAAAAATTATTAGTAGTATTTTAACAACAATAATATTTAAGTTAATTTTTTTTACTAATTTTTTGATTATGTAACTATTTCAAAATTTGAAGCATAATCAAAAGCATTACCCCTTGTTTCTGAATTACCATGGCCCCCAGCGTTTTTATCCACAAAATAATTTATTGAGTCATCTATGTTTGTAAATTCAGGAATATTTCCTTGAGTAAAGAATTTAACAGCAACTTCAGCAGCAACATTTACATCATTTAATTTATCAGGATTAGAAACTAAATCAATACCAACAATATTACTGTATTTTCTATAACCCGATTTAAAAGTTATTCCGTTAAAACCCCTGCCTCTATATTTATATCCATCACCAGGGTTGTCATTACCTGTATTAAAAGAAAAACACTCTGACGCCTGTGGACCGTAAACAGCATCAAAAAAGTCTTCACAATTATTTTTAATCATTCCTATGGTAACAGTCTTTCCGTATTTAGAAGACCAATCTTTTTTAATTTTTTCGTCACTTGTTCTACAACTTCCGAAAATAGATTTTATTCTAGATTCACTAGTGTTATTATAACAAATTTCATTTTGCGGAATAAAACCACTTTCTTTTCCAATAACTGAAAGTATACCAATTTGGGTAAATGGATTTGTTATTCCTTCATCGTTTAATATGTCAATCATTAATTGTGCATTTGTTTCTTTTTCTCCACTCAATCCAACTATTTCGACTCTACCATTAATTAAATTTATTTCACTACTATCTTCTGATTCTTCTAAATATTTTTTCAAATCGTCGTCATTAAAATTTTTACTATTTAAACTTTCGTACAAACTTTCTAAGGTTTCTAAATCTAAAATACCTGTTGGGTTTAACCCATAAATAAGTTGGTAATCTTCAATCGCGTTTTCTGTTTGACTGTCAAATACTCCATCAACTTTTATTACATCAATTAGATTAGGCAATAAAAATCTTATTGCAATTTCTACTTGATGGATATCAGGATTATAAGAGTTTGAAGTGTTTTCTGATGAATACTTATCGTTTGATTTTATAATTTTTTCAAATCTATCATAAAACTTATCTACCGTGTCAAAATCTTTTATATTGTCACTAAGATTAGTATCATAGGTGTCATTATCAAACGTAATTTCATTTTTTGGGGTTATGTCAATTTTTTCTCTATGTATAATTGAATTTATTTTATCTGCAATTTTATTAATTTGATAATTATCAATACTATAATCTTGATTCAAAAACAAATCTCCAGATTTAATAACCATAAAATTGTTTCTTTTATATTCATCGTAATAATTATACCTGTCGTTTTCAATATCATCAAATTCATTTTCACTTATTTCTAAAATTTTATCTTCGTTTAAAAAACCTTCAATTACATAATAATTTGCGTTTGGGTATAATTTTTTAATTAAATTACATATAAAAGAAGTATTTTTAAAATCTTTAAATAAATTAGAAGACCCAACAGAAACTATAACATTTTCTATATTATCGTTTGGTTCTTGTCCTTTTAAAGTAGAAATTAAGTTACTTGCATTATTTTTATTGTCTAAACGATTACAAAAGTTATTTTCATCATCAAAATTTAATATTCTTGCAACAAAAAAACCTATATGGTCACCAAAAAAGTATGTTGGTTCTAACTCTGAAATATCTTCACTTAAAATTTTTTTAACAATACAAGATAAATCATACTCATTTAAATTTGTTTTGTATAATATTTTTTTCATAAAATTATTCATTTTAATTTTTTTATTTCTAAAACTTCGTCATCTCTTATTTCACTATCATATACATCAGAATCAATATATGTTCCATCGTAATATTGATAGAAATCATTAGCTTGCATTGAATTAAGAATTACTTTATTTAATGGGATATAAGAATTTATTTTACTTAAATATTTGTATGTTTTATATTCAACCATGTCTTCTTCATGAATTACCTCATATTTTTGAAGTTTTGGTCTATTGATACCTTCTTCTATATTTATATTTAATCTACAAAGAGAAATAAAATAAGAATAATCTTCTTCATCGTTTAACTCAACACCAAAATATTGAACAACAGAATCAATAGCATTTAAAGTTTCAGGTTCGTATAAATCACTATCATCAAAAATAGAAATATTATTTTCATCAAAAACGTTTTGAAGATTTGTTAATATTAGATGAAGTTGTTTATCGGTAAAGTTTTTATAGTTTTTCATTTTTATTATATAAATACCACCAAAATTATATTAGTCAATAACTATATCATAAACAGTCAATCCTGTATTTGTTTCAAACCATTTTTTAAATAGTAAAATCCATTTATCATTAAATCTTGAATTTAAATCGTCAACCAACCATGAATTAATTTCCATGGACCCATCTTCAAAATATGTATAAGCTAGTATACCATCAATATAAAAATTATAAATTCCATAAAGGTCCAAATTTTTTTTATAATAAATAGAGTCTGTCCAACCAAAATCGGGGTAATAATCCTCATTGAAAAATTTTAAAATAATTTTATCTAGTTGTGATTTTTTCAAAGTAATTTTTATCAAAAAGGAATTCTCATTCTATATGAACTGTCGTTGTCATCTCTTGTTGAAGTAACATCTTTTAGAAAATTTTTAAATGAAGTTTTACATTCAGCAGAATGGTCGTCTAATTCAAAATAAACATCATCGTCCATATCTTCAGAGCTCGATAAAATTTCATCAAGGTCTTCATAAAAATCATCCAAATAATCCAATGCATCGTATTTTGAAATTGTTTTTTTATTTTCTGTTTTCATATCAGTTTTAACCATTTTGATGTAATATTTGACAACTTCATCCATCTCATCTTTTAGGTATAAAATTTCATCTTCATTATTTTTTTTTGATTCCAAAATAATTCTTTTTATAATACGAGATAAATCTGATTCTTTTAGTCTAATAATTTTTTTAGATTCATAAAGATATCCATATTGTTTTTGAATTCTTTGAACTTCTTCCCAATCTTCATTATCAATTGCAGAATTTATCATATCGTTATATTCTGATTTTGAAGGTATATAATCATTTTTTTTTTCAATTCCGAGATATGATAATTTTGTATCTTCATATGCGTTTTCAATATAAGGAGCAACTTGTTTTTTAATTTCTGAAATCGAATTAAAAAAATTTGGTTTCAAAACAATACCTTCGCTTGATTTTACATATAATAAATATTGAAATTCTCCACTTGAAAAATTGCATAATCCAACATAAACAGTCACATCACCCATATTAAAATGGGTCATAAGCGTGTCATCCACACCATCTTTATTTATGTCTGTATAACTTTCTGACGCATTTGAGTCCATTCCAATAGACCTTAAAAAATCAAATAGCTGTTGTTTTCTATTTAAAAATTCTTCTGTTTCAAATATATTTTCAAAAATAAATCTTTTCATAATAATAAATATGTTATTTTATGATTTAAGCTTCCGTGTCTTTTTCAAGATTATTTATATTATTTTCTTTTGATTTTTCATACTCAAAAGCTAACTCATTTATTTTTTCTATCATTTTATTTAAATCTGGAAATTGTTTATGTGCCCAACATACTAAATACCAATAAACATCAGTATCATCTTTATCACGTCTTATATATGGCTCAAACATTTGTTTTGTTAGTTTCTGACCAGGACCAACACCAAATAATTTTCTAATCGATTGGATGTTCGATAATTTTTCTGTTTCACGACAAATATAATTTGGGTCATCTTTTTTAGCCTCTTTTTTTGCGGCATTAGACCAAAAGTCAATATTATCTTCTTCATATTCATCAATTGTTGTTTTAATTTCTGATTTGTTTTTAAAAAACTTGTCTAAAAAATTATTTTTATTTTTGAATATTTGATTCACTTTTGAGTCAGGATTTAAAGGAGCCATAGCATATAACGCATGTTGAATTTCGTGAATCATGATTTCGTTTAAATCTTCACGAAATGTAAAATCAATATTACAATGTACAACTTGTTTTGTTTCGCATGGTTTTGTAGCCACAAAGGCAATGGTGCCACTGTGTTTTTTATAAATTTTTGGGGTATATCTACTATAGATATAAATTTTCAAATTATCTAATATTTGATTATATTTACTTAACACTAAATTTTTTATATTATCTCCTTTATAAACTTCCTCACTATTACTAATACATCCATATTTATTCATCTCTTTTGGATAATTTTTCCAATTTTCTTTAAGTTTTCTAATTGTTTCTTCATTATTTAACCAATTTTTCCAATATGTAACTGCATAATTTAAACCTTTTTGCCATTCTAAAAAATATCGTTCGGGAGCTTCTTCAAAGTATATAAAAGCAATTGCTAATTCTACATCTCCACCTGTTTCAATCCAAGGTGATTTTGTCATATTTCTTTTATAATAATATTTTCCGTTTTCTTTTTTATATTCCCATCTAATATTTGTGTTTGGGTTATTTTTACTAAGCCATATACTATTTTCAGTAAAATCCAAATTTGGAGGACTTTTAAACTTAGTTTGAATTTCAGAACCAACTACTACATCATCTAAAATGATTTCTTTATAGTACGGTTCATCCCATTTTAAACTTCCCCTTATTGAATCTTTATTAAAGTCTTCAGAAATTGCTAAAAATTGAATTGAGTAATTATCTTTTTCTGTTTCTATTTTTTCTGGAAGAACATTAGATTTTATATAATTTTTTCCTTCTTTATTATCTATGACTTGAAATATTTTTTTATTATTATTATGATTTAACATTATTGTTATTTCAAAATATTGGTCAAAATTTATAAAGGTTATTACTCTATCTTGACTTAAAGTTGCTGACAGAGAATTTTGTTCATTTTCATTAATTAATTTTACATTAAAATCTTTATAATACATTTTTAATATATCAAATTTTTCCTGTTCTGTAATAATAAATCTTTTCATAATGATGAATATTTATTTTTTGAATAAGTTCAGATTGTCGTTTTGTAAACCGTCTTCATCTTTATTTATTTTTTTTACAATTTTTTTGAATTTTTTAAATTTTAAAGTGTCTTTTGATACTCCTGATGAAGATTCTTCTCTTATTTTTAATTTTTTCATTTTTGAACTTTTTTTATAAATACAATATTAACCAGGTTTAATTTTTTTATTTTTTTTAACATTAAAATTATATCTAGAAACCCTTAGAATATTATCATCATCATCATCATCTATTTCAATATTGTAATAAAAATCAATGCAATCAATATTAAGTTTTGTTTTTTCATTTACATAAGAAAGAATAGTTTTGGAAAATAGTTTTTTTTTAATTACAGATATTGGAATATAATTTTGAATAGTGTCCATGGTTTCATCATTTACGTATAAATCTTTTTTACATCCTTCGCCTCTTCCAAATTTTGTATATACTCTAAAAATATCATCCGATGTATCTTTACCAAATATTAAAATAACAGTTTTGTTGTCAGATAATCTTTTATATGAATAATTTGGACCAAATAAAGAATCCAAAAAATTATATACAATTTTTTTATATTGGGATTCTGTAATAATTACTTTCATGGGTCGCTATAAAGGTAATGTTATAAAATGTTCGGTAATAACCCCAAATTCACCTTTAAATTTTTTTGTTATTGGGCCATAACAATTTGTATTTTTTTTGCATTTCAATAACATTTCATTTAACCCCGATGTGGCATCGTGATTCCATCCACCTCTTCTATCTATTTGAAAACTAACGTCAGATTTTTCCAATGGAATTTTAACGTCAATTCCATAGTTTTTCTTTTTGTCTTTAATCTCAACCCAAGTTTTATATGAAATATTATCAAGCAAAGGTTTAGCGTTTATTTTGGCCAAATAAGGATTAAACTCACAAATTAATACATTAAATACTTGATGCATTGTATCTGTGCCATTTTTGGAATGAGAAATAACCAAACCTGAACTTGGACCAAGATAACTTATTTCAATTGAAGTTGCAGATAAAACAAAATTGAATTTATTTCCATGATTAATTTTACCTTTTTCGTTCCAAACTGAGCAAGATTTCCACGACGACCCAATTATATTATCTTGTATTTCATTCATAATTTTATTTAACGTTCGTCGTCATCATCGTACATATGGTCTCCCCATTGATAAGGTTTTTCGCTTTTAACCCACATAAAATTTTCACCATCCAAACCAGGCTTAATTCCAATTTCAATACTTTCGATTCCATGTTTTGAAATGCCCTTAACAATTTCAAACAAAGTTTTTTTAACATCAGAAAATGATAAATTTGCGTCATCACCTTGATACATAATATTTGCTTCAGATTTATTCATATATGCATCATATAAATCTTCAAAAACATCAATCATTTCATTGTCGTTTGAGTTTTCGATTTCTTCCATAGCATATTCAATATCTTCTTTTGAAGGTTCTCCCATAAAAGTTCTTCTAAAAAAGTTTGTTTCAGAAACAACACGTTTTACAATTCGAGATAAATCTCTTTCAGTTAGTCTTACAATTCTTTTCATAATTAATTTTATTTATAAATATATCAACAAAAAAAAAATCACATTTCAGTTCGAATATATTTAATTTTAACTTTAAATAGATTTTCAAAACAATTTGAAATTATATCTTTTAATATTTTTTTATCAATTGGAATAAAAGATAAAAGACGAGATTGCATTTTTTTTGAAATCCATAATCTTCCATCATAAGAATCATATTCGATTAATGTTCCATCTTCATTATGACTCACAACGGAATTATCCCAAAGTATAATATAAGAATCCAAATATCTAAAATCAGAATCTTTTAACACATCATTTACATAAGATGTCATATATTCATAGATTTTTTGGTCTTTTATATCTTCAAGAATAAGTTTGATTAAATTTCTCACAATATATAAATATCTATTAAAAAACAAGGAGGGGGCGGGGGGAGGTAAAAATGAAAAAAATTTTCCAGAAAAAAACAACAAAAAACCCCACCTGAAAATAGATGGGGGTCCAAAAATTAATATCTTTTTTTATATCTTCTATATCTTTCTGATATATTTTC
>Ga0214917_10002161_pt1 | contig 24426 bp, 23 predicted proteins | sample LL_1208_BB_MetaG_FD_177983 | JGI IMG/M metagenome (GOLD analysis project Ga0214917, IMG submission 177983) | Freshwater microbial communities from Lake Lanier, Atlanta, Georgia, United States - LL_1208_BB | ecosystem: Environmental > Aquatic > Freshwater > Lake | place: USA: Georgia | collected...
TAAGTGACCAGAAGGACGCAAAAGTCATGCTCACGCCCCATCTTCAGAATTCGTTCGACGGCCTGCCCCTCCTGCATCAAGCCATCCCTTAACCAGGTTTATGCTTCCGGCTTTTGCAACCACTGCAGCTTCCAGATGTTTCCTCCCTGCACCACCTCCCAATCGGAGAGAGCCTGTTTTTTAGCAAAAAGAAACTGATGAAGAGTGGTCACCGCCTGGACTGTGAGACTGTACTCATACCATTTCAGCTTAAAAAACCTCGGCTTGTTCGAGGGTTTCATCTTTTGGCGACCCTCGATAAAATCTTTGTACTCGTGCGTCTCCTCCCAAGCGTCACCAGCGTCGATGAGCACGACTGCCATGTTCCATCGGACACCCGAATCCAAAAGCTTTTGCATCCATTTTTCTGTAAGGGAAGGGCAGTAACTCGCGACCCCAAATCCCAAGACCTCGATTCCCTTAGTCCCCACCATCTCCTGAAGATGGCCAGGCAAGCTCTGCTCGTAGGGCAATCCCCATCCCTCTGCAAAGGAGTCTCCAAAAACCGCAACCCGTTGACGATCCCCCACTTTGGAAACTTCCCGGCAGCAGGCATCCTTCCCCCCGAGTGAGTTGATATACATCATTCTTTGAAACGAGCCGTACTGCTCGATTTGACTCTCTAACGGTCGAAACCCGTGATGCGTGACAGGATCCTTGGTACGCACCCAAGGTTCAGTGCGGGTCTTCCTCCATGCCACCACTGCACCACCGGACAAATCCAGCACGCCCCAAAGAATGAAAACAAAAAGAAGTTTTTTTCGTTTAGAGATCAAGGTCGATCATCTTGTTAAAGAATCAGGAAGGTTTGCGAAACGTGAATCGAATCTCCTCAAAACCACCAAACCAGAAGCACCAAACCCGAGAACAAAGAGCAGGACATACGTTGGCGGCTAGATCAAGGATCGCCCCGAAAAGAGCTCCCATGAGACGGACGGGCCAAGGCAAGATGGTGCTTTTTAATTTCTGATTTCCCCACCACACGAAAGTTTGCGAAACCAGCTCAAATTCCACCCCAGCATAACCGCCAAGAAACTCGGATTTGAAGTAATAGGGGAAGGAAAGATCGAAGCAGCGTTTGTGGTCGGCGTGCGTCATGCCACGGCTAAAATGCGGAACAGATATTTTTGCCATCCCTCCGGGCTGAAGAATGCGGTGAATTTCCCTCATGGTTCCAAAGACGTCATGCAGATGCTCCAGCACGTGATGCGCTTCAACCAACTTAAAAGAGTTGTTGGAAAATGGGTAAGGTGTCCGATTTAAGTTCCACACCAGATCGGGATGAGTTTGCCGATCAAAATCCACATTCAGATAACCTGCCAACGGGAATCGCCCGCAACCCAGATTTAGGCGGAAAGGCCGGCAGCGGGTTCGGGAACTTGTTTTTTTCATCTTGCGTAGGGACGATACAACCGAAACTCCTCATTTTGGCCATCCCAAATTGCGTGGTCTTTGGCTGCCAACTTAGGGCACCTCAAGCTCTTTGGCCACCAGTCCTCGGGATTCAAGCTTTGGGAAGACCCCCTTACTAAGATCCATGTGCGCTTTAGGGTTTCTTGATCAAGAATAGTCATGGTTCTTTGGAGAAAATTCGTCTGATTACGAAAAAACCAAGGCATCCCAGGAGATCGAGCACCGCATAAATATACGACTCCGCACAGGCTGTCGACTCCAATCAGGGGATCTCCCTGCTGAAAGCCCATCTGGTGAAATCGAGGATCTAAAGTCCGCATTAGTTGCTTGGTTTCTTGGGAAACCAGCAGCCCTCCCCTTTCGGGCCCAAAAGAAAGCTTCTCTGTTTGCTCAAAAACAGATCCCAACCGATACATCCCCAAAAGAGATGAAGAAACACGGCTGGCTTGGATCAGGCAAAGTCCGGCTAAAGAAACTGCTGCGACCGATCGAATGGAGGCGGCAGGAAGCGAGCCCAACATCAAAATCCCTGCAGCTACAAAAAAAACTGTTCCCTGTCCGGCATAATCCGCAATCGAGGTATTCGTTCCGATTCCGCAAAGGAATGGTGTCACGACCAGTGCCCATAAGACCAAACCGGGAATTGATTTTTGTTCCTCTTTGCCACTCCTCACCCTGTTGGCGACTGATTTCCGGCCAACCGCCCATACCGTCCATGCCACCCCGAAAAGCCAACACCCTGCCAGCACCGACTCCTTACCAAATTGCTCAATTCCGCCCCGCCACCACCCCCGCAAAGCGCCCAAGGAAAGGCCTGCCGAAAAAAGAATGGTCGCGATTTTTGTTACGGGCCACTTGAGCGGATTCTGCTTGTTCAACCACCAGAAAATAAGAATCGCTGCAAGCAACCAAACAAACGCCCGAACTATCCTGTAGAAATAGTAAAAAATCTCCCATCCATATTTTGGGACAATGAACCACCCGTGAGAACCGGTCGCCTTGGCAATTAAAATGCCGGCTTGGATCGTATCCCGAACTCCGCCCTCTCCTGCATAGATGGCGAAAATTCCGGTGCCGACGAACATAGTGGACAAAGCAACGATCCATTCACGCCGTTTGGGTCCCATGGATCCTCCCCTTAGGCTATATGAAACTCCTGCAAACATTACCAAAAGCACCAGGGCTGCCCCCCATTTACCCAAGATCGCGATGGTCAAACCGATCCCTAGCTCTAAGGGCCCAACAGGGGAGATTCCGCTACGCAGAAATCCCGACCAAGCCAGAATCGCCCCCACCAAAATCATCCAGTTGTAACACGGAGTCCGAATTCCTGCGCAGTAGGCGGTCATGGCGGCCACCATGAGAACCGGCGCACAGAAATTCTCGACGGCCGACTTTCCTGCTCCCAAACGAAGTCTCACAGCCCCTGCCAAACGCCATGCCACCAATAAAAGAATCCCATACCCGATCCACCGAAGCCCGACCACCGATGAGCCTCCTAGAAGGTAAAGAGGCCGCAAAAGAAAACCGTGAAAGGTGCCGTGCCCTCGAGTCCCCCAGGGGTCAAGGGCAATGAGCAGATAGCTTGCCTCATCCGTCATTTCGAGTCCTCGGTCGGCCGCCCAAAAATGACAAGCCAAGGCAACGGCCAAACCCGCCCAGATCAAGCCTAGCAGCGGCCGATAGCCGACTTCTTTGCCGAAACTGGCTTCCTCCGGGACTCTTCGATCCATTTTTCCCTCTAGACTCATCCCTGCGCTTCCTCAAGTTAATTGAAAAGATTCTCAGGATTTCAGGTTTCCAAAGCTGCTTTATGGCGCTCATCCCGCCTCGCCGAAAATCCTGGCTTTTCTAAAATACCATCTCCGCGCTTTCTCTGCCCACGAAACCACCCCCTATTTATGCCAGATAGTCATAGAAACCTTTTTCGAAATAGTTCCATCACAAACTTTGGATCAGCAAATATTTCGTACTCGGTCCCCTGGGTCCTATGAGGACGAAAATCCGTTAGGATCTTTGTCAATTCGCCAGCATGGCGGTATTGTAAAGACTGCCCTCCTAGCATCTCAAGATGAGCCCTCTCCCTTGATTCTGAAAATGTAATCACTGGCTTTCCCAAAACGGCAAACTCTCCCACGGCCAAACCGAATGTTTCCCCGTGCCAGCGGGCATGAAGCATCGCATCGCAGGTGGCGAGGAATTTAGCCTTTTCCACTGGATCTACCGTGGCCGGAAGATAATGCACATTGGAAAACCCCTCAGTCCCACGAATGGGTTCTGTATTCAGAAATACAAAATGATCGCCCGTGCAGTTTCGCGCGTGCTCAACTACGGCCCTCCGTGCAAAAGGGATATTAAAAGTGTCCCACCCACCATGCCGACCGAACACCTTAGCGCTTTTGGGTATCCCCAGTTTTTCCCTGAAGGCTTCCTCGGAAACGAGCTGGGGAACAAAAAACGGTACAAAGGAGGTCTCCCGCCTGGTCATCACCCTCGACATCCAAGGCGAAAGATAGGCAAAGGCATCCCCGTGGAATTCATCGCATAGAAACTGCGCATGAACGCAGTTTTTTACTCCTGGAACTATAAAGCCGTCAAAGGGTCCAGGTTTGGTCAGATAAAGGACTTCTGCCGCTTCTCTCTTCAGCTTCATTCCAAGGTCATTTTTGTCGGCGTACTGAATCACCTCAAACTCCTCCCGCCATTTCTTAAGCAGAGGGTTTCCGGAAAATCCAGGATGATCCGGCAGACAGAGGACCGATTCATTGCCCAATATAGAGCGATTCAACCGGGCGTAATCCAACATGGCTCCCTCAGATCCTCGTTCCGTCAACAGCCGGCTATGAAAAGCAACTTTCATCGAGTCCCCAAACGATAAAATTCCATCCTTTCATAAATCATCTCGAAGCGATATCCCGCCCGCTCCAGACGATGCATCCAGACAGGGCGACGGGTGGGATTCCAAATCCCCACGAAACTAGGACGGATCCTTCCGTTGCGAATTTCTCGGCAAAGGGTTGAGCTTTCGCGTGCGCCCCGGCTGGTGATTCCCGCTGGATTACATTTGCTTTCTTTGTCCGACCACGTGGTCAGGCGACTTCCGTGGATTGGAGTTTCAGCACGGTTTTTACGGAAAGCCGCCAACGGATGGGACCGATGTTCCCAAGCTTCTACCCTCCATCCCCCGCCACCTCGCTCCAACCAGATTCCCAAGCTGCCTACTTGCCCGTCCCCCACCACCAGTTCATAAAAGCTTCCAGCTCGAACTCTGGCCAAGATTTTATTTTGCAATATCCCGAAAAAGCCTTCTTTAGTAAACCCGTCATCTTCCAGCCCCCATCGCCGTTCGTACCCTGTCAGCCTCTTGCGATGCCAAGCTGGCCCCCATGAGGGTAGCCTGCGATAAAGCCAACCTCGGCATAACCGACTCCAGTATTTGCATTTTTCCATTTGCACTATTTTTAGAAAGTGATTTTGACAAGCGAAGTTTAGCGCTCCTTCATGCATAATCGGAGTTCTTCGTAATTCTTTTCTAAATACCGCCGAAACCGGAACCCATTCAAGCCATACCAAAACAGCTGCTTGAGGTTTCTTCGGTAATTAGGCCTGAAAAAAGATTTCACCACAGGCCAAGACCACCCACATAGCCCTGATATATGATTTTTGTAAAATCCCGCAATATGCACGACAACTACCTCGCACGGATTCCCTTCCAATAGAGCCCAAACCTTCCCGCCCGCCTTTTCCTGAAATAGACGGTCTTTGTCTTTCCTGCCATGGTGAAAAGCGCCTCCCAGCAGTCCCATGTCTATCATTTTCCCATTGAGAGGTGCTCCAGCATTAAACATCTTAATTCTTTTTTCCGTAATAAACATCTGAGCTAAAGTCATGTCAGTTATATTAACCTTGGTGCCATGAGCCTTCCCATTCTCAACGAGATCAATCCACCTCTTCATGATGTTCGGCGACTTATACTGCTGAAAAATCCACTCCGCATAATCCGTCACTAATCCTTTTCGCTCGAAATAACAAAATCCATAGAAATAGGGCGTTCCGGCGGCATCATGCCCGCGCCACTTTTCTATCAGACTCTGCATATCGGAAAAAAGCAAGGCGTCACTATCCAGGAATAGAAACTCATGGATATCGTTTTTATGAGTAAATTCGGAAAGATATATCCAACGCTCAATACAACGTCGTTCGTCTCCTAAATGCCCTGCGTGAAAATGCTGATAACAATCCAGAAACTCTTGATGCCTGCCTTCGTAATCCGACAGAAGGTGATGCTCATACTGAATCCCTTGGATCCGATTCTGGCTATCCCCCAGAAGGATAATTCGCGCATCGGGATTACTTATGCGTGCCTGCCTGAGCGCAAAGGGGAGGTAGGGGCTAAACCCTTCGTGAAAGTAAATGATACACGAAGAGCTCACATTCCCTTGAGGGTCATTCCCCATGGATACGATCTCGCTTTACCAGACGCCATCTTGTGAAGGGCCAAAACCATTGGCGGCGGGCTGCCGGAACGCCCGGCCGCTCGATTTCCCGAACGAGGAATTTCAGAAGCTTCTGGTCATCGTAAATCTCCGGCGTCCGATTGTCCTTGAATGGAGGCTCCATCAGCATCCGGGCATAATCCTCACGACTGTTTTCCAAGTGCAGGATGTAGTCACAACAGTCGGAGAAATTGCGGAAGTCGGAAACATTCACAAAAGCCTTTGGGTTGAACCACTGCAATGCCCTGGAGTCTCCCCAGTAAATGGGAATGGAATACACCTCGAAGGGATCGGTGAACTTTTCCGTGGTCCACCCCGGCGCGAGACGGTTTTCGAACGCAATATGAAAACGGTATTTTGCCAGAAACTCCATTTTAGCCCGACCCGCTGTTCCGGGAATCTCGAAACCCATGTTGTTCATCGCTCTTCCGCCTGAGTCCACCTTCTTGCGTCGGTTCAGTTCATGAAAGAAGCGGGTCCGGTTGGCCACACTTCGATCCGCATACTTGTGGAGATAGGAACAGAATCCCCTTTTCTCGTCTAGAACCCGATCCCAATCGAAGTTGGATGACCGCACAAGATCCTTCCCCTTTCGATGAGCCGCAAAGTACGGGAACCAGTAGGCATGAGGGTGATCCACATACGACGAGGTCACCGCCGCATCGCACTGGTTCCAATCCGGAGCGTATCGCTCCTGCGAGTAGAAGATTTTTTTGCAGGAGTAGAGACGGTTACGATGGCCGTAGTGGGTAAAGATTAGAACGTCCGGAGTGTCAACAATCTGAACGTCGTAGTGCCGGGCCAAAATATTATGTAAAAAATTGTCATTCTTCTTTTGCACCCCCAAGGCATCCGCAAAATCAAGTCTCAGGACGGGTTTGTTGCCGTTTTCCATGAATTCTTCTAGGGCAATTCCGTCGCGATCTCCAACACTTCCCTCACGACTTCATCTGGCGGAATATCGTGAAGACACAGTGCCCGGTCATAGCGGCATTCCCAATGGCATTGGAAACAGTCCATCCTGTGTGTGACCACGCGGGATTTGCCATAGGGGAAAAATCGGCCGTAATCCCCGCCCCCCAGTACCACCACGGCCGGCTTCCCCAGCGCCAAGGCAAGATGAGCCGGACCCGTATCGACCCCTAAAAAAAGATCTGCCGCGAGGATTTCCCGAGACAGCTCCTCCAAGCTGGTTTGTCCCCGCAAATCCCGAGCCTTTGGAAGCAGGGTCTGAGACAGATTGGCGGATGCTTTCTCCCCCTTTCCCCCAACGAGCACCCATTCGGGGTTTAGTTTTGCGTTTAAGGAAGCCACTACCTCCGCCCAGCGGGGATACTCCTTGATCGCGTTCACCGTGCCGACAGCAAGGATGATGCGTGGATTTGATTTGTTTCGATCGGCCGACTGAGGGCGATCCTCCCTGCCAGTTCGGATCAACGGAAGATCGATCTCCGGCTTGAGGCCCAGATGTTGCAAGAGTAGCCGATACTTTTCCAATTCATGAATATCCGGATTAGGAACAGGGACTTTTTCCCCCACGATCTTTTCATAACCGCAACGGTGCCTTGCCCTCACGCCACGGAACTCACCGGCAAAGCCCACTTTTCTTTTCCCCTCCATGCGTGACGCCAGCTTGTAACTCAGCTTCTCCCCGTTGAAGGCAGGCAAAATCACCCAGTCAAAATGCTTAGGCATTCGTCCCAATAGCTTGTTTCGGTATCCGGCACTTCTGTGCCCTTCGTCCCGCCGGAAGGTGTATAAACGATCCACTTCTCCCCAGAGCCGATAAATCGGAGCCACATCTTCCGGCACCGCCAGATGAATTTGGGTGAAAGGCAGCTGTTTCCGCAGACTGGCGAGAAAGGGCAGGAAAAGAATCTGGTCACCGATCCGATCCGCTCGAATTATCAGGATCGACGCGGGTTCCCCGGCCTGAATTTCGTCAAAGGCGAAACGCACCTGACCTCGGATATCCATCTGGGCGATGGGAACCGTGCCTGCTTTCCGCGCATCCTTCGCCCGAGCTCCCGGCTGAAAGGCCCTCGTGATTTTCTTCCAGAAAGTGCGCAGGGTCCGAACTGCGCCGATCTCCTTCTCCCGGATATGAGGGAAAAGGGTGCGTGCCAGCGGCTCGTTTCTGCCGGCCTTTTCCACTTGGCCGAGCCCTGCGATCAGCCCTCGATGTCCATAATAGATCTCTTTGAACTCCATCTGTGCCCGATCCGTCAGCGCGTAGTGCTGGAATTTCCATCCCCTCGCCCTTGTCTCTTTCTGAAGCATCGAATGAATCTCACCTACGTTCGCCCGCTTTCCGTCTTCCACCCCCCGCAATAAAGCCGGCGGCTCATGACTCCCCCAACTATCCCCTTTCTGGTAGCGCCATGCCCTCAACCACTCGTATTCCCGGAAATTTCCGAAAACCCCTGGGCGGGATGAACAGCGGTCCCAGCCAAAGAAGTAGTCACAGTCAAACCATCCAGCAGTCAACTCCGGCCGCTTTTCAAACTCGGCCAGAACCTGCTGAACCTGATCAGGCTTCCAGAACTCATCCACATCCAGCTGCCAAAGAAGGCAGCCATCCTCCAGTTGGGGCAGAAAACAGTCGATCATGACCTTCTTGCCTGGCCATGGCTCCGCCCCTAATGGCCGATAAATCGAAACCCTTTCCCCAAACTCTTTTTTCAATCCGTCTAAAAACTCTCCCGTCCCATCGGTGCTCAAATTCGTATTTCGACTTTCGAAATCCGAAATCCTTCCCCCCGCCTCTTTGCACCATGCCGTGTCCTTCTCGTGTTCTGCTAGCCCCTCAACCAGGTGCCATCGCCAATCCACGCCCTCCAGCCGACGGAAGAATTCCGCCTGCCCGCGGATCCACGGCTGCCCGTTGTAGACGATAGTGAAAAACTCGATTTTCATTTGGATGAGCATCTCATGCATCCATCCGTTTGAAGGGAAAGTTTCACTGAGCGGATAACTCAGCGAGTGGGCCAACCCCGGTCTGACTCCATAGACCTTCGATTGTAACCCCGAAGCAACAAGAGCAGGACCAAAAGTTTATCCAACAAGCTGACGGCCGATTTTTCCAAGCTTTGCAATAGCCTCGGTTTGGTTTGCTTGAGCCATTTTGGAAATTCAGGACAAGCTTGCCGCAAATCTGGGTATTTTTCAAAGACTCGGGCGGCAATATCCCGATGCCCAAAGTTGGCCAGAAGCACAGCCATTTTGATTTTCGAATCCTCAGGCAGATTATCCCAATGAGCTTCCTTTTTGCCGTATAAAACATCCCCGAAGATAAGTTGCCCGCGGGTGGCTCCAGAAAATCCCCTTTGTCCGGCAAAAACCCTGTTCAGGTAAAGAAGCTGAAAACCTGATTGGAGCATAAAATCGTTAACATGATGGAAAAGGCTTTGTCCTCGGTAAATGGTTTCAAACTCCACTTCGATCTCCACAAGCGAAACTTTTTCCAACATTCGCCGGCCCCCACTGAGGATCTGAAGTTCAGTTCCCTGCGTGTCAATTTTAAGAAAATCGGGCTGCGACATATGCTTGAGTTTAGCGAGATTATCAATTGTTGTGGTGCGAAGAACTCGGGTTTTCAAGGTCTCATAAGCCTCCCCTCCGAAACGCTCTCGAAACGTGGGATCTACCGGCAAGAACGAGCTGGTTCCCGGTTCCCGGTTCACCCGAAGCAGGGCTTTTCCCGTCCGCCCGGACACCGCAAAGGGGAGAAAGGAGGAACGAGCGAAGGGGAGTCTGGATTTTTGTAAACGGGTGCACTCATCGATGTCCGCCTCCAATCCTGTATAGGAAATGCAGGATGAAAGTCCGGCCAACTCCGGCGGGCATTCTCCACGACATCCAACATCCAAAACCTCGATGGGATGATTTCGGAGGAATGGCTGGCACTGTTTTCCCGTGATTCTCCAGAAAAGATTGTAAGGTAATGCCGCATCGTACAAAAATCTTTTGCGGAAGCATGCCCCGAAAAAAGTTTTCCATTTATGGATCATTGCTGCCTCAAAGAATAAACCTTTTGGATAGACCAAGTCTCCCACCATCTTGAGATTCTTTGAGCGGATGAAGGGATGCTTTCACTTATTTTGCTGAATGGCCTGCAATAGGTGGGTCGCGAAAACCCGGTGGGCTTTCGGTCCTGGGTGGCAATCATGGGGATCATTCCGCATCCCATTTTCATTCATATTCACTGAAATATCCGCCGTCTTTCCACCCTCTTGCACCCACCATCTAAGCATCGACTCTGTTTTCGGATCGTGCCCGATTCCAGCAAGGAGAAAAACTGCCCCTGCTTTTTTCGTCTCGCGGGCCAAATTCCGAATGATCTGCTGAGAAATTTTCTCCGTTGGTACCGCATTGGCTTCTATTTTGCTCCACCTCTTCTCAATCGAGTGTGGGATCGACCAAGTTCTCATCCCCGGCAACTCCCAGAATTCTTCCGGATGTTCGCTCACTTTCAGGTTTCCTTCGGCATCCAGCCTGGCCCTAGGCTGGGCTTGGGGGCCGATGTTTCCATTTCTCGGTCCGATCAGCGACTTTTGCCATCGACGCAGACCGGCATTCCTCTCGTCATGAAAGCTTGCATACACCAGCACAACCATTTTTGGGCTCACCCCTTGTTTCAGCTCCTCTCTAAATCGTAGAAGTCCTTGTAGATTGCCGTATCCGGGAACCCCAAAATTGCGAACTCGGAACGACGGTAATCCCTGCTGTGTCAGCCATGGAAAAGTTTCCCCGTCATTCACTGACCATCCGTAGGTATAAGAGCACCCAAAGATCCAGATTTCCGATCTTCCAGACGGCTCGTTGGTTCCACCTGTGGCCCGCTCGCGGCTGGGCAAATGCGTTGTCTGAACCGGGAATCCATCCGCCATAGTGACGGTGAATCGACCTGGCTTGAGACAATACCCCATGATCGGATCGTCATCGTAAAGTCTTCCGCCGGGCTCAACTCTGAATGGGACAAGATCCGGCTCCCACGGGGGCTCTTTCGTGAGCCGTAAGACCACCTCCAAAACTACCATCATCAAGAAGAAGGTCCCTACAAAAAGCCCCACCTTTGCCAAAAGAAGTTTAGTTGCACTGCCCTTCATAAGAACGGTTAGTAGTATGCCTTTTGTCTGCCGGCACGACTACTCTTTCAGTGGAAATTAATAGGCTCTTCAATTTACACACTAGATTTTTGTAGGAATCCTACGACGCAGGGGAGGAGCCTAGCATCTCCAACGCTTTTTTTACCAAGTCCCAACTTGCGGTAATGGGCGCAGAGGCTTGATCGAAGCCCGAGGACAACTCCCAATCCCTGCCGTTTCCGATCACCGCCCCATGCAAAAGCCCCGCCGCAAGAGCTAAGTTGCGGTAGCAAGGGTTAATATAACGCGGGCTGAAAAGTTCAATCACCTGTGTGCCCGGACGACAAAAAACCAGATTGGCCAATGCCGCGCCATGGGCTCCCACAACCACCCGTGCCGATCGAAAGGCGCGGGCCTGCTCGGCTACGCTAATCTTCTCCGGCTCAATTTGGGCAAACCCGAGCTTCTGAAGGCCAGCCCAGATTTTTTCAGCTTCGACCAAAGGACGGCGGTCTCCTTTTCCCCTGCCAACAAAAAGGAGCTCCGCTCCTTTCCCCTGAACGGCAGAAAAATTGCTCCTCAAAAACTCCACTATTTCGGAAGGCGGCAAGCCCATAGACTCCGTCCTGCTGGCCAAGACGGCCTCTTCACAGAGAAAGCCTATTTTCCTTTCCCCAAAGACACGACATTTCTCCAAGGGAATCCCCAAAGCCTGCAGAGTTTCTAGTTGGAACGGTTTCGTGATTCCGTTGACCACAAAGTGATCGAAGCTTTCCATCTTGAAACCGTTTTTTCTCACCAATCCGATTCGGGGAAGTACATCCATCATCCAGTGATAATAGCTCTCTCCACCTGTGGCCGCCAAAATCAAGGCCCTACCCTTTAAAAAACTTGTCGAGGGCATCCACACCCTCCGCATCGTCCAATTAAGCTCTGAGGGTTGTCCCCATTCGATGGAAACATCCGACAAAAGTCTTTGCTGGTTGTCGATAACCGCAATGGTAGGGCCATAAACGGTTACGCTTTTGAGTGACGCACACCAAGATTGGCCAACCCAAGGAGCACTTTTACCCAAATGCGGCTGCCTTTGCGGCAGCACCGGATCAGAAGCAGGCGCATCCCAAGAAACAGGTTTTTTCCCTTGAAACAACCCCGCCTCTTCGCAGCCGACCACGCGAAGGGGAGCGTGAGCCCAAAGCCCGAACCTTCTGCCCATCCATCGCAGATTTTGTGAAATCTGAGTTCGGACTTTTTTTAGTTCCAGGCCTTGTGTCCGTGAGGTCATATTCAGTTTTTCATGACACGGTTCTTATAGATCTCGAATCACCCCCGTGTCGCGCGTTTGCCAATCTTCATGTCTAGCTGTGATTTTCTCCGCCCTTTTAATGACCAGGTGGAAAGTCCTCCTAAGAATGCGAACCCACCAAGCATGTTCGGGGTGCGTGATGCACCAGAACTCCATGTTTCTTTGCATCAGAGCCCATCCAGCTCTTGGGAAAAGAGCTCCAGATCGAAGTTCATGGGTAGCATGGCCAAGATGAAATAGCTTCGCGTCTTCCCCTATAAGATGAAGATTAATATTTTCCCGTGCCTGGGGCCTTTGCTTGAAATTCTGGTTTCCTTTTGCGTAGGAGTAATCATGGGCGCAGTGGATGATCCGCATGGCTGCGGACATATCGATCACGGGAATATTTTGGCTGCGTGCATGGTAAATCATCCAGTTGTCCCAACCCCGGTGTCCGATCAGAAAAGGTGGCATGGCCTCGAAGGATAATCCCCGAAAGAGGAACATATCCATGGCACATGCTGGCCCCCAAACACTCTCCTCGCGTGCCCGCTGGTAGAATCGCTGCCACTCCTCGTCCTGATTCAGGGCTGGGCCGGCCCATTCGGCCAAACAACACCGCCGAGCGGACGCCAGCCAAGGGCTGGGCAAAGACTCAAGGCGTGCCACCGCGGTAAGGGCCGATTGATCCAACAGAATGTCGGAGTTGAGGTACATGGCCAGACCATCTCCCGCCAGTTTGGAAGTTTTTTCAAAAAGAAAGCGGATCACTTCTCCCCCTTCCTCCCCCACAGGTAGGGGACCCGCCAGTTCCAGTCCCTCTTCATGGGCAAATCTTTCCCAAGTCGCCCCATCCCCAAAGAGGAGGATTCGAGCTTTTGGAAATATGCGCCGCCAACTGCGAAACGCGGAGATCTGCACTGCTTCGGTATTCGCCTGTCGAGGCTTAGGTGAGCTGAAGATAATCACTTGGCTTTCCGTACGCGGCGCTTGGTTGTCCGCACCAAGGTCCGCATCCATTCGTACCCGGACCGAACAGCCACATCTGCGGCCTCCAAGGCGGACACGTGGGGAGCTCGACCAGCAGCCGAGGAGAAGGTCTCTGCCGCAACTTTTCCGAAAGTTTCCCAACTGAACTTTTTCGCCTGGATCAAACCTCGGCCGATATGGATTTCACGCTCGGCTGAAATCAGCACCGTATCCATCGCCGTCTTCATCTCCCGCTGGGAGTCCGGGTGAACGTATAAGGGAGCATTGCCCCCGACTTCCGGCAAGCTGGCCAAGTGCGTGGCGATCACCGGGCATCCACACGCCATAGCCTCGAGCACCGGGAGTCCAAAACCTTCGTACTTTGATGGATAGGGCAGAGCAACCGATCCCGAATAAGCGATCGCCATATCATCTTCAGTAAGCTCGGGCAGCCAACGAAGACAATCCGGATCGAGATTTCCCACCAGCTCCGGCTCCGGAGGAGTTCTCCCCACCAGAACAATCTGATGTCGTTCTCTTGCCTCCCAGTGGCGATAGGCCTCAAAGAACAACTTCGTGTTCTTGTATCCACGCACACCTGCTTTGGCCCCGCACAGGCCGATCCGCTCTCCCACGATGAGAAAATAGGGTTTCTGGATATCATGACGACGGCGAAACCCTTGGATGTCCGCAGCCTTGCGGGGGAAAAAATTCGGATCCACTCCAAGGTGGGCCACCCGGATCTGGTTGGCCGGGATTTCCGGGAAATTGTGCTTGAGATCTCGAGCTGTATTTTCAGAGACGCAAAGGTGAGCCGAAGCCTGGCGGATACAGGCTGCTTTCGCCCGCTGTGATTCGTCATCCAAAGATACGCCCAGACGTTCCGCAATAAAATCATGGTGCAGAAAAGCCGAGGAGATGCCCAAAGGTCGCGAAATCCCAGTGGAGACAAATACATCGGCCCTGTGTTTTAGGCAGGCGCGCCGAAGGCGAAGTTGGTCTAGGCAACGTTCCTTGGCATTCCACTGGCGCATCCTCGCGCGGGCTACGCCGGTCAAAGATGGGAAGGTTTTATTGCGATCCAATGCTTTCACGTGCCGAGCGAATCCGGTCCGAGACCACTCCTGAAAAAGGGAATTCCAGACCCGGTAGATACCATAATGACAACCATCCTGGTATGCCACCCCATCGATCAGCAACTGGGGTGGCAGCGAAACCAGCTTTTTTTTCTGAATTGAAAAAGTCCACCGCCCGTTTTTGCAAGAGGCAATCGGTCGGATGCCCATAGCAGCCGGGGTGCTGACCGAGGTGCTGTCCTCCACCCAAGAAAAGTAGTCGGAGAGGCGCAGAGGCTTTCCTTTCCTGGCATCGCGCTGTAGCCGACCCCAGCTCCGGGTAGCGCCTCGATAGCCATAGTAGGTCTCCTTGAATTGAACCTGTTCCCGTGTGGCGTAGGCATAATGATCGAATAAAGCTCCTACAGCCTCGGTTTCTCGATGGGAAAAAGGCTGCAAGTGCGCCACTTCGATAGGAGCCAGCCCCAAACGGGGCCGCATCAGCTGGGGAGGCTCGTGGGCAGCCCAATAATCGCCGGGCTGGTAACGCCATACTCGAAGCCATTCAGATTTGGGATTTTGGGAATATCCGTGACGGGAACTCACCACTGCTTCAGGACCCACATAAAAGTTACACCAGAAAAAAGCTGCCATGCGCCGGGGTTGATGCCGAAAAAGATTCTCCACCGCCTTAATTTGCCCTGCCGTCCAACACTCGTCCGAATCCAACTGCCAAAGAAGACACTCCTCCTGAATGAAAGGTAGCGGAGCCCGAGCCATTTCCACTTTGCCATCCCAGAGCTGTCCGCTGGGTTTTCGATAAATCTTAACGCGGCCAGGAAATCGCCTTTGCAGGGTATCCAAATATTTGGTGGTTCCGTCCTGGCTGAGAGAAGATCGCCCCTTCCCTCGTGGCAGTCGCCCCCCGGTGGTCAGGCTCCAGGCAGTGTCATGTTTGAGGTCGGCCAATCCCTCCACGATATGCCATTGCCATGGCGAATGTATTTTTCGCAGCTGGTCGATGTGCCATCGAAGGAAGGGCATCCCGTCGAGAACCATCGTAAAAAAGTGGATGGGTAACATATTTGTCAGGGGTTTCGCTCCAGCATTTCATGAAAAAAGCTAAACACGGATAAAAGCCCGCCTTCCCGAGGAAGAGTTCTGTGAACATATATCGCCGCGCCGTTTCTTATACGCGAATCGGACCATACGAGCCTCCAGTCCGGATCTTGGGAAAGCTCGACCCTTGCCCGAAAGGTTTTAAAGGCGTGGAAGGCGTCATCGAGAAAGAAACAGCGAGAGCGGGATCGCAAAAGCCGAAACTCATCCCAACCAAAGAACTCGCCACCTTTGATCAATACAGCATCCCGTTGCTCGGTCGAATCTTCCAAAAAACCGCAGGAAAGCTGTTGGATGCGTGTCATACCTTCAGCATACCATCCCGCCACCTGCTCTTTGGGATAACGAAGTCCGTTGAAGGAGCTGCCCCAAACGTCTTTTTCAAAATCCCGTGCACTAAAGGAATCCCAGCCCAATGAGGATGCCTGCACATGCCTGACGAATGGGTAGCCCGCGGCATTCAAGTTACGCCGCCCCGATGAACTACAAAGTGCTCTTATCACTCCAGCTTGACTCCATTAAAACAGATTGTTGGGAAGCTCTAAATATTTAGTCCGCCAGGACTCGGCGATGGGCAGTTGACTGGCTAAAGCGATAGTTTCGAAGAATTATCATTCCAGAATTTAGTTCGATTAAAAATAAGTCATACTTTACTTAATTTAAACTTACCATCATACTTTTGAAAGTATTCTCGTATTGAAACAATACTATCATCGATACTTGAGTGAAGCCACTGTTCGACATCGGCATTCCATGGAAATAGCTCTTTTCGATTAGGTCGGCTTTTGTATCCGAGCTCATAAGCACTCTCAGGAGTTAAGTCTGCAAAACCATTTGATAGTAAATCATCTCTTAGGAATATAGCGTTGTTGTATTCCATTTTATGAAGTATGTATCCAAAAGGCTTAACAACTGAACATGCGGCATCTATTGAACATCCAAAGAAATGGTCATTTTGCCAATAATGCTTATCACTAAATTCTACTGTAAAGAAGATCCCGGCAGGAACTTTTTCGTTAATTTCCATAGATATTATTTTCGGTTTGTAGTTCGCTTTCAGTATTTCCTCGATGACGTAAAGATCGTAGGAATCGATATCAAGATTTAATACAGAAACGTCTTTAGGAACTTCGTATGAGTCAAGAAGTGGCTTGATATTCTTTGGGGTTACTCTGCATCTTGCGAGCTTTGCATTTGGAAAGACGGCATAAATAAATGCAAGTTTGGAAAAGCTTATTGGATTCATCTCCACCGCTAATCCGGACCATCCATCCCTTCGAAAGAATCCTAGCGTACAACTTTGAGTACAACCATCACTAGCAGCTATATCAATAACAAATCCATTAGTGATGTTAAGCCTGTGAGTTAAAAGATTTAATAAATGATATTCACCAGCAAATGAAGGATCTTCTTCAGCCTGTGCTTTTGCATTTATATTGTATATATCATTCAATCTGCAAATAGCTGCTTCTGGAGTTTTATTGTTTCCAGTAAAAATAGTTTCTAAACGGTTTCTCTCTAGAAGAGTTTTAAGCTCTCGATGGAGTAACATCTTAAACATATATTTCGGCCGTAGTTCCATTGGCGGATTATTATTTAATCATAATAACCCATGAAATATGGGGAAGCCACCCATAATTCCGCCACGAATCCCCATCGAGTTGTTTTGAGCGATGAGATTGTCAGAAAACTTGGGACGCCTCTTCAGGCTTATGGATGGTTCCTTCGCTTTGTTGGAAAAAGTAGGAACGGCTTTAGTCTCGAAATCCATTCGACACTGCCTTGTTGTGGGAAATGCTCGAAACGAGGCGTTGGGCCTAGGCAGGTATCTCGCTTTATTTTGGGGCAAACTGCGGATTTGTCTTAGCATTTCGATACAGCTTGTCGGATTTTTTGCCTAACCCAGGCGCTGAATAATTGGGGTAGCGCTGCGGGCCTGCTTCGAAGTGCCACCCCTATGAGGAATTCAACTTCTCCAAGATCATTTACTTGAAGATGCCTTAAGCAACTCTGGAGTGCCAAAGAATGAAAAGTCCTGACATCGCGTTGTCGCCCAAAGTGCGCAAGCATACTTTGGGCGGTCCTGAGATTGGAAAGATGTTGCTGGAACTCCGATTGGAGCGACCACGCTCCACCGGGGTGAATCCTGTAAACAGCCGTGCAATCCAGCAGAACATGGGCATCTCCCCGTTGTAAAAGCAGGCGCCAGAAAAATATGTCCTTCACGTATGGCGGCGCTAATTCACAGTCGGAGATTTATTTGTTTTTTAATTATTGATATTAAATACGCAGTGACTCTTTATCAGACTTTATTTTTCAACATTAAGCATGCGGCCTATCACCCCGGCCAAGGCGTGAATTACATTTGCAAGTACAGAAAAGATTTTAAGCAAAATTACCTTCATTCTTGGTCTTGGTTGTTGTAGATCGATCCATTGGCCTAAGTGTCGGCATACCACCCGCACGCCATTCGGTCCTGTTAATTGATATATCAACTCCGACAATGAGCCCGCATTAATAATCAACCAGACACAATAACGTATCTCATCTGGGATTAAATCTGTTTCCGACATATTTCTCGATTCCTGCGCTGCGTGCTGGCGAATGGCCACGATTGGGTTGCGGAACCTGCGGATGGTTTTCACGCTTCTGTGGGATACAAGCATGTACTCCATCCGACATCCTTTTGTTCCCCTCGTGGCCCTTAAAAAACCCGCAGAGGAGATGAGGATGCTGAGTGGGACTATCATGCCTGACACGTTGGTAAAGCCGTAGTTAATCACCGCAAGATTTCGGAACCACTCCATGCGCCCCACCTTCTCGCGGTCCCGGATTCCGCCCAGAAAGCAGGAGGCCAAGCTGTTTTCATTTAGTAGCCGGGGCTCCAAGGAGCACTCTCCGAACACCGCATAATCCCCCAGCACGACCTCATCCGACCGCAGTCCCCAGCCGTCCTTTGAAGCCAAGGCAAGGATCGCCTCCGCACGAACTAGGTCGTCGTGCCCAAGAAGCATGATCACTTGGCTGGGCGCGAAAGTTTCCCGCAACCGATCGACCAACCAAATGTGGTGCCTCACGGGTGAGAGGTTTTGCCCGGTGGTCAGGATGATCCGGTTGGAAGGATCCAAAATCCCAGTGGCCGTCGACACATCAGCCCTCGGATCCGCGTTGTTTACGCTAATGACAATCTTTTCAAACGCTTTGCCAGAGGGCCGCAGGCTTTCTAGGGCTTCCGCCAACAGCCGCCCCCCCTGGTAAACACCCATGACCAAAACGGGCCTCAATTGCGGCCCTGCCATTCAGGGAGATTCCTCTTCTCCCGTCGCCTCTTCTGCCATAATTTTGGTTCTTCCTTCAGGTAATTAATACAATGGCAGATTAGGGCTTTTTGCGACAAAAATGTCCTGTTCGATAGTCCAGTTTAATCCATTCGATTCGGCCCAGCGGACATAATCGGAGGGCCGTGGATAGGTCCCCGGTTGTAGCCAACAAAGGCGAAAGTCGTCGATTAGCACAGCCACACTGCTGAGGCAGCTCAAATTTTGGGAGATTATCTTCAGCTCAAGCTCAATAGGTGTCTGGTTTTTACCTTGATAGGTTTTCCCGCCCGAATAGTGCCCGTCCAGCCAAAGGCACAGGTCTTTGCCATGGAGTTCCCGCAACAAGAGTGCCAGAGAACTTTCCGAGGTTCCTTGAACTAGATCCACATTTGCCAGACCAGAAAGCGCCTTGCAAGCCTCTTGAAAGTAAAATTCGGAAGGTTCGATGCTAATAACGCGTGGGGAAAAGCCAGAAAGGAAGCGCGTGGTGTGCCCCAGATGAGTGCCGGTCTCCAGCCAGACAGCCCCCGGAATATGGGGGCGCTCCAATACCAGGTGCTTGGCGACCGCGGGGCAGGGAGGGGCCAGCCGGTTGGAACTAATCCAGTCCTCGAAGTTCTCGGGCTGCGGGAAGTTCCGGCACTTTATTCCGCCGTCATGGCCGAACTTATTTCGAAGTCGGCTTTTTATTTTACGAATTAGATGGCGAAAAGTCATTATTGTTTTTGCTAGTCTTTTTATTGTAAGGATTTTTTCCAATATTTTTATGCAGAGATCCACTCAAGTCGCAGGCAACTTGCATCATGTAAGAAGATTTTAAGCCTACAGTGATAATCGCCTCTGCGTGAAAAGCCTTTATTTTAAAACCTAAGTTTGAAAGCAATGAATGAACGGCACTTGTGCTAAAAAAATTGATATGCTCGTGCCAATGCTTCTTGTGGGCAATAGCTGTCTCAGGGTAGTCACGCATAACGTCTTCAAAAGACACTTCAACATACAGCACTGTCTCCGGTCGCACTATCCGGCGTATGTCTTCCAAAAGGCCACTCGGATACGGCACATGCTCCAATACATTACTGCAGACGATTAGATCGTAGTATTTTTCGATTGCTTGTTTGCGGCTCACAGCGCGTGCGCCTGAGACAACAGTGTTATTGCTTATATCATATATATCGTGCTGTCGGGCCCGATGGCGAAAAGGAGTATTTTTACCGCTGTCGCCTCCATAATCGAGGATGGAGAGCGCTTGTTTGGAAATAAAAGGGGCCAGGAAGCTGTCAATTAATTGCCCGTATTTGACTTCCCCCTGTAAAGCCCTGTTCCGCAAGCTATACCCAGGCTCATATTTCTCACGTAGAGCTGTGTAATCCGTGCCGCGGTAATCTCTGTACAACCGATTCATCTCACCATCCGCGAACCAGATGTCGGAGGTAACGTCCGACATATGAAGAAAGTAGTTCGCAAAGTACTCTTTGATCACATGCCCCTTTAATCCAGTGCAAATAATGAAATCCCGAATGCCATGGGCAGAGTAGATCCTCATTACGTGCCAAAGCACGGGCTTGCGGCCTATTTCCACCATCGGTTTAGGTCGGTCCCCACTTTCCTCGCTAATCCTTGTGCCCATTCCTCCAGCCAAAATAATACATTTCATGTTAGAAAGTAATATTTTGTCTTTTGCAGGCTTTTTCATAAATCATTATGGCAAAAAATTGCATCGAACTGCGCCATTCCAATCATGGGATGCGGCTCGTCAAAACGATAAATATCAATAATGCTGTATAAGTGAAAGTTAGCTCGTTGAAGGAATTCAAATATCCCAAAAACATTTTGGTTCTTGACGTTGTGATCTCTTGATAAAGCAACCTCCAAAATAACAAACTTTGTTCGTGCAAGGCTAGCAGTAGCGCCGCGCAGAACATTTAACTCGAACCCCTCCACATCGATTTTAAGGACATCAATTACCCCGCTTGTTTTTTGCATGACATCATCCAAAGTCCGTAATATTATCTTTTGTTTGCCACATTCCACAACATGGGGATTCTGGCGCCGGTGTTCGTAAGATTGAGGATGAACAGAATTAGCGCCTCCTGTTGTCGTTAAATTAATGGTTGCTTCGCCTGCACTATCGGAAAGGCCAATATTATGAAATTGTATCCGACTTGAGTAGCTCGTTGTGTTGATTAAGAATTGCTTAGCACTCTCATCGGTTGGCTCGAAAGAAACAATTTTCGCGTTTGGGTAGCTTCGGGCTGCTTGAACGGTGTACGAACCCGTAAAAGCGCCAACATCAATCACTAGCCTAACTTCATCTGAGCGAAGTGGAAGGGCAGAAAAAGGATGGCGAATCTCTTCATTCGACTGGAGGGGCGATGGTGCCGCCGTTTTTTTAAAGAGATGAAGCAGTTGTCTGATTTTTTTTTTCATGGCTGTAAGAACATAGTGCCTTTTTGCAATGATTAGTAAATGACTTAAGCTAAAGCTGGCCGTTGCATAAGGCTGACGGCAAGATCGACAAAACCCGATCTATAGCCGAAGGTCGCAGTGGGGTGAATGATGGCTTTTGCACGCGACATTGCGGCCAGATCGCATAGTGCCCCCATGTTGGTACTGCGATTAGTTAGCTCCGTGTTATGGTGAAGACTTTGACCGCGTGAGTCTGGTATATTCGAAATGGAATATGTTCTTGAAGTGTCCAGAAAATTTCTGGCATAGCTCAAGACTTCATAGCTGTCTGTACAAATAAGAACATTGGCCCCCCGTATTAATGGTTTGGCCGCCGCCAAGAATTCAGTATATCGTGTTTTTCTGTCGGTATGCCTTATGTGTACTGCAATGTAAGATTGTGGCATGGATCTAAGCCTATTTTTAATTTCTTTTTTGACCGCTCGAGTCGGAGCTACCCAATCAAAGAATTCTATTGAACTTGTTCCGCCGCCGCACTGCTCGTGGACAAGAATTTGCTCATCATACTTTTTATTAAAATCGAATGTTAGACGCTCATTATACATAGTTTCTACGTAATTTGTTTGATCCGAGTGCTTAGATTTGTAGTTTATTCCCCTGCCATTTAGACAATGCGGATAGCATGAAACTTTGGCTGATGTCTCACTAAAGCCCGCGGGGATACTGAAATGAATTCCGCTTATAAGGAATGATGGGGAGAAGTAATTTTCCAAAACATCCAAGAGTCCGGATCTACTTGTGTCGACGACGAGTCTTCTGCCATATTTTATTGCATAGCTAAAGCATCCCGAGATTTGAGCCAAAGAATCATTAAATCCGCCTTGAGGCCTGCAAAATACTATTTGCAGCCCAACTGAGCGCCTCGCTAAATAAATCTGTTTTTTATATTTTTTTCTAAAGGCCCTCCACGCTGTCCATATGCTTGTCGGGAAATGGTGATGCGGCCGCTCGTGCATTACTAGCTCTGGTAACTCCGTTTTTTTCAATTTCACGATTATGTTTATGACATTATAAACGGCTCTAGGGGATTTAAAGAGCTAGTGTTCAATCTTACGTATATATTCTTTGGATGTCATTTTAAAATTTTACGTCTTTTTCTGTTATTTTCAAAGTCTTCAGGCTGCCGCTCTTGGTTCTAGTTGAGTCGCCTGACGCTTTTTTACTTTGTGAAAAATAAGAAACTCTTTCATTTAAAGAGTAATATTGATCTATCTTGATAGTGTTTTTATTCGCTGCATGGGTCAATATCCCGTGTCAGTTATGGGCCCTAACGTTTTGGGGCGGGCAATGTCACATTTTTCTTAGAACGATTACGCTTTCCTACGCCCATGCCATTCCCCGGTTGGCCGATGCCACAAAACCCAGATTCTTTTCATTTCGTATGAGCTTAATCTTCCCGTCGGCCGCAACCTCTTCCAACCAACCGACAAGCTCGGCGTCAGGCGAATCGTCGTTGATCACCAGGATCTCGGCTGGAATGTCATCTGTATTTCTTAATAACGATCGGATGCACCGCTGGGTCTCCTCTTTGCCTTTGTAGACGGGAACAACCACCATAACGGATAGATCGGCGGGCGGTCTCCATGCCGCGTGTACAGAAGGAAGGTATTTCTCAATGGCAACGGATGATGAGGGTTTGACTGAAGTAGAGTGATCCGTTTTTGACTTTCTCCTTCCCTCCTGAATCCCGTGCTGAAGGTAATGCTGCAGGGGATCCACTCCAGCTTCTTTCACATCCGGGTTTGTCTCCAAATACCAACACGCATCAAATCCCCAGACCGCCTGCAACCTTTTACGCCTTTTCCGAATGCTCTGCTCCAACCTTCGCCAAAACCCCGGTTTTGGTTTTGCCAAGTTGTTTTTTTCTATGGCCCTCTTTTCCTGTTGCTCAAACTGATTGCTTAAATCCTGCATTCCCTGCCCTACCCAGAATTCAGCCTCATACATAGATCCTGCGAGCGCAGGCAGTGGCGCGTTAGAGCATACAGCCACAATGTAAAGGGCATCCTTTAGGCCATTCCTGCTCGAGATCCCCCCGACCTGCTCATTCAAGTGAAAAGAGAGAAACCCCATGGTTCGATCTTTGGGCGCGACCAACCAGGAGCCTCCCGTGACTTTCTGCTCAAAGTATGTCATATTCGAATAGTTCTGAGACAAGAGTTGCAGAAACTGCTCTCGATTAAGTTCCTTCTTGTGAAATGGGTTTACGTATGTGGGTTTGTCGGAATATGCGGCCTTCTCGGGAGTTGAAATTACAAGAATTCCACTTGAATCCAGAACACGCTCAATTTCCCTAAAAAACTTATTGTGGTCTTCAAAGTGTTCAAGGGTTTCGAAAGAAACCACCAGATCCACCGACTTGTCCGGTAAAGGAATTTTTTCGCATGCTCCCTCCAGGAACCTCATCTTCGGTGAATGGTACTTTTTTATGGCATGGGCCACGGTCGCAGGATCAATGTCCACTCCCACAACGCTTTTTGCCCTGCGGCTTAGCATCTCGCTCCCATAACCCTCCCCGCAGGCAATGTCCAAAACCCTCTTGCCTTTGCTCAACTCACACGCCAAGGCATATCGATGCTTGTGCTCAAGCTCGATATCTCCTTTCAGTTGGGTGACATACCTTTCACCTGTCCAAGGCAGGTCGTTTGGCGGTATTTTCCTCATGCTTTATTTATCAGCCTCATAGGCCATTCCAGCGGGATATTCTTGTGCATGGATTTTTAGACTTTTGAATCCCGCCTCTAAGACTAATTTCCACGCATCGCTGCCAAATTCAGTATGAACTCGACAATCAGCTGCACCGCAATCTGGGGAACCATGATAACTTGGAGGCAATCCTTTGCGGAAACGCGTTGGCCGATCAACAATTAGTGGAATGGTAAAAAATAGTTTCCCCCCTTCTTTTAAAACTCTAAAACATTCCCTCAACGCTTTTAGGGGGTCGGAGATATGCTCTAAAGTGTCAGAGTGGATGACCAAATCAAAGTGATCATCAGGAAGATTGAGAGCCATCATGTCGTACTCGGGATATTCGACAAGCATATGTCCTGAATGCCCTTTTAAAAACTCATAAAGATTCCCAGCTTTGTTGATTTCCAATATTTTCAGTTGTCGGCACACACCACTATGAATGAAGCTGGCAAAGGTGCAGCTCTTGGAAAGAGCCGATAAGATCGC